>Ga0265297_10004518_pt1 | contig 22631 bp, 37 predicted proteins | sample Munlanlwell13791_FD_192502 | JGI IMG/M metagenome (GOLD analysis project Ga0265297, IMG submission 192502) | Leachate microbial communities from a municipal landfill in Southern Ontario, Canada - Leachate well 137-91 | ecosystem: Engineered > Solid waste > Landfill > Unclassified | place... | reverse complement strand
CAAAAGTTCCAATATCTTGACTACGAGAAGCAGTTTGTCCTGCGCTATTATCAAGTTTTAAACAGGATTTACTATCAAAGGTTACTTGAGAGCTTACGCCACTTCCGAAATCTCCGTCAGCCCAATCAGTGATGTCCGCCATATCCTCATCGTCTATGTCGGCGTTGGAAAGATAGGGAGGGGCATCCGTTACATACGCCGCCTGTGCGTTAGCGTCAGAGGAGTATTCCATCATATCGATTGTATAATTAGCCATGCTTTCCTTTTATTATAATTGCTTCCAACCCTTCTCTACTTTCTTTTCAAGAGTTAATTTAACTCCACCCGTTTTTTCTCCAATACGCATTTTTACAGCATACGCTGGATTTCCAGCATCATCTTTAATTATAAATCCAAGCACGCGCTCGACCAGGTTGTCTTCCCCGGTGCACATATTCAGGATGTTTGACTTAAGCTGAATGAGTTCCACATTCTTCCCGTCTACCGCCATCGTATAATAAACATCCCCGCGTTTAATTTGAACGCCCGTTATATCCTGAAGATTATTCGAAATCTTTTTTATTTGCTTCCAGTCGTGCACTATACCATCGATTACCTCATCCTCTTTAATTGCTCTTCCGTCCTTTAAATTCACTATAAACATGGCCTTTCCTCCTTTTCGTTTAATATCAATCTTCATCCCTAATTTTGTGCCTTCTCGATTATCCAATCTGAACCCTCCCCGGTCATAAATTTAACGTTGTGTTTTTTAGAGAACTTCTCCACCGCCTTTGCCACGCCCGGAAAATCTACATGCCCGATATCGTGACCGCCCAGCACACCGCCGATTTTAACCTTCGGCCACCAAGCCTCTGAATCTTTCGTGCATTGGTATTCACTATGAAATCCGTCCACATAAACGAAATCGAAGAATCCATCCTGGAACAGAGAAGCCGCGAAAACCGAGTCGCGCGTGACGAATGTAATCTTTGGAAGATATAAACGGAGATTAAAGAACATCTCCCGGTAATAATTTAATTGAACTTCTTTTCCACGGACGAATGGGCCATCTATATAATTGGGGTAAGAATCTATACAATAAAGACGTTCGATATTCATTTCGGTAAGCATAGCTATTGCATTCTTACCGGAGCAAGTCCCGATTTCAGCCACAATCAAGGGCCGCTTAATTTTTTCGTTCACGAACTGCGCTGAACCTCTCATTGAGCAACTCCTTCTTTAATCCCTATAAATTCATTCCATTGTTCTGGAGTATTATCTCCCGCATTACCATAAATTAAATGAAATCCGTCGTGACAATCCTCGCACAAGGTACCGCCATTATTAATATCCCAGAATGCCGCAAAAGACCAAGCTAACCTTATTAGTATAGTCAAATCTTCTAAAGGAGAAAACTGAGAATAGAATTGAAGAAATTCCTTAAGGATAAGAGCAAATGCTTTTTTGTGGTGCGATTTTAGATTCCCTCCCTTTCCGCATTTCAGACAATGGAATCCGTCTTTTTTGAATACCTCTTGAGTCCATTTCTTACTTTCTGGAAGATGACGAATAGCCTTACCTATAGCTTCGACTCCGCCTTTCCAGAAGGGATGATTCGGCCCCATTTTTTTCATGCGAGATTCTAAAGACATCTTCCTCCCTGTGCATATTATAACATGCTGCTGTTTTCTTTCTTTAGTCCATGGGCCGAGTTTTATTCCTTTCTTAATTCGAGATTGTCTTTTTCTCTTTTCCGGTGTCCAAGTGTTGGCTATTCGAATGGATTGTGCCAATTTTTCTTTTTTCGTCCAAGGGCGTAGCTTTTTTCCTCGCAATAAAGAAGAATGGCGCTTTCTGGCTTTTAGCGTCCATCTACCGGGTCTGTGTTTCTTTCCCAGATTCGCCAACCGAAGTTTCATTTTATGTTCTTTAGTAAGATGCTTTCTCATGTTTTATTCCTTTAGAATAGGATTTTGTAGCACCCCTAACTTGTAAGAGTGAACCACATAATCCTTTGAATTACCACCGCTTAGCAATCGACTTAAGTATAACTATACTTAAGCTGATACGAATCCACTATAGCTTTCGCTACCGCGCATAAAAAGCGCGTTTGTAGTCTGGACTATCCCTTTGCCCCAGAAGGGCATCTGCCGTCTAGTCTCTACACGTTCCTCTTTCGAGGCTTCGCTCGGGATTCCCAGTTTGGAGGGTTCCCCGAATTTGACAGAATATAAAACACAGATTGCTCTGTGAATGGGCCTCATTAATTGACCCCAGGCGGTAGTCGCGCCGTCCCCTGCAGCAGAAGCTACCTTCAAGCAAAGACCGATGAACTGGCCATAGCTATTAGGAGCAACCGCAGCGTAAGATGCCGCTGAACCGGAAGTCTCCGGAGACGCAGCGCCGCGAGCAGCAGCGGTAGCCTTTGTCGCCGAACAAACTGCAGGAGCAGAAGCATTCATGGTGTAGCCGTGATACCAGTCATTCGCAGTGCCGATTGAAGCAGCGGCACCCGACCGAACCGCAGCAGTGTCAGACAACCACCACTTACAGCTCTGAATGGAGTTCACAGTTACTTTGGGACGCACAACCTTCCAGTTAGAATATGCACCCGCCGTTACAGTCCCGAAATCCAGGGACAAGATGGATGAATATGCTACTGAACCAGCCGAACCAGCGCATGAGCGCCATGTGATTGTTGGAGCAGCCATTTTTATTTTCTCCTTTCCTATGACGATTTACCCCTCGGGGCCGGTGTGTCAAGTCGGCGTGTTACCGGGTATCCCCGCTCTCGCCCGCGCGCACGCAAAGTTCCTGCACACCTGCGGACGATTGTTATAATCTTTACAAAAATATTTACCTTCTTTATCTTGGTCGAGCATTCTACATATTAATGGAATTCGAAGAACACTGTGCTTTTTTCCATCCTTCTGAGTATGAATCTGCGTGTCGCATCTGTGTAGATTCAGCCACTTCAACCTGTCGAGAACGGCCGGGTCATTTTTCCCGGTCAGTTCGTCCAGTTTAATATCACAAGATATACAGCACAGCCCGCATCTTAAGCATTCGCTCATTTCGCCGCCTTAAGTGGAGGAAGCATTAGCTTCTCTATCATCCCGTCTTTACGTTCATAATTATAAGCCGCTGCAATCCTCTCCGGGAGACCTACTATTTCGTATTTACAAAACTTGTCTGCCCATTGCTGCAATGGCATGACTGTGATACCTTTCATTTTCAAAATCCCGGCCTCCGACGAATTATAAATCTTAGTAGTCATTCTTGGAATAGCATCGTGAAGCCAAATCCAAAAATTAATAAACGTTGAATGTGTCACAACAAGCTTTCCGTTAATGTCCGGGAAAAGCAAACAGTCGGCCTTGAACTTCACATTCTTCTGATAAGAGTGTTTGTAGTCCACGACGCCATCTGCATAAACCTTGTCCGGAGTAGGCCAAGAAAGGTCGTGGCCGATAAAAGTTAGCGGGCTGCATCCGCACATCGCCGCAAAACCGAACACCGAACCAGAAGTTAAAACCCCAGCCGGCAAACCGCCCTTGCGCCCGGTGTGATACGGAGCCAAACCCGACAAGACAGAATCACTGCGAATATTATAGATACAGAGATGTGTAGGGTCGATTGCTCTGAATAGTGAAGGGTGAGCGAACGTAGCCGCTACTGTAATAAACTTCGAAGTATCTATATCCTTAAAATTCAAAGCTTGTTTCTCTGTAGGGTCTCCCATTACAACGAAATGAGGGTATATACCTAATTTCTTAACAAGAACAGGTAGCGCCGCATCTCCACAAAATATTAACGCTTTTTTACTAATGTCCTTAAGCAGATGCATGTTCTTTTCCAGAGAAGGCCCAGAACCAACAATAACCCCAGGATTACCCTTGAATATTTTCTCAAACCCAATAATCCCCGGATAATTTTTAATTATCGACATGTTCCACAAAAAATTGCTCAAGTGAGCCAAATCCAGATTATCTTTTACGATAAGTGAATTATAGGCTACCCTGTGATGCTCCATTTCCCGTTTACCAAAATACTTTTCTGCTTCAATTCTCGGCTCTACCATCTTTATTCCTCCTTTTTATTTTCCATCATCAATTTTTCATCTACATCGTTAATTTCCAAACCCAAGTGCTTATAGTATGCAATTTTAATTGGGTTCTTTCTTCGACTAGCTTGACGCTGTGTTATGACACAAGCCTCTGTGCAAAGATTATAAAGTTTGCTTTTCTTCCAGTAAAAAGCCATGCCATATGTGTAGGGCAACTCCCGGAACTTCATACGTTCTTTCCAGTTATTAGCCTCTAATACCATCTGCATATACCATTGTTCCCCTATCATCTTATGGTCATAAGCATCCGGAGCATTTTTGATAAAATTATTAATTTCTTCAAGAAAGTTTATCGTCTCTTTACAAGGAACAAAATACATCGTATTGCTTATGAATTCACGAACTCCTTTTGTTTTCCACGGAGAATAAACCCCTCCCATCAACGCGTCTCCCATATCATCAAACAGAACCGGATATTGAACCACGCCCGCGTCTGCATCTAACCAAACGAGTGGAGTCTTAGACTGCTTTAATTTTTTAATAATAAAGGGAATCTTATAGAATGTATTCTCTTTCCAGAGACCCTTACTTTTAACAAATTCTATATCATACGGAATTTTTAACTGGTCGAGAGATTTAATAAGGATATCGACCTCGTCTTTATAATTCGCTGTATAGAATGAAATCACTTTCCAATTCATGGCATCCTCGTATATAGATAAAGCACGTTATCCTCATCCCCGAGTTGCATTTTCTTAATTTTGAACTGGGAGAATTGTTCCTCCCACCATGCGCGCGGTTTCACAGTCTGATGCAATTTCAAATCCGGGAACATTTCCGCTTCACCGCTTGAAATCGAACAGAATATATATTTTTTTGTAACCCTTACTAATTCTGATAATGCCTGATGAACGTCTTTCTCTTGAACATGCTCTAGGACATCCGTGCAGAACACCATGTCAAAAGATTCGGCAGGGAAGGGTATTGAAGTAATCGGTCCTTCCTTCACAATCCCTAACCCTGCCGGAACTCTTAATTCTTGAGTAAAGAGATACTTACATGGTTCGACACCCGAGGCATCTTTGCCGCGAATCAGAAACTCAATGACTGACCAGCCTGGGCCGCAACCCACATCCAAAACTTTGTGGAATTTATAATCTGCGCAAACCCTGGCTACATATTTCAGTCCTTGAGAAGCCCCTCGCGAACGATACCCCTTATCCTTGAATACGATGTCGTATTTTTTAATCTCTTCCATGTAAATCCTCCATTCTCAATTTTTATTCAGTTCGGTCTGCGTATAAATGGCATACCAAAGCTGAAGTTGCGTTTTGACGAACAGTAACCTTACACACCAGGTCTTCCGTCACCTTAGTCGAGGTAACAGTTAATTGCGAAACCAAATTCGCACTTGAATTCTGGCGAACTGTAGCCTGCGCAATTAAATCTTTCTCAGCATTCTGACGAACTGTCAATCTAGACACTAAATCAGTCGTAGCTGGTGTTGGCTCAGTCACAGTCAACCGGCAAACTAGGGCTCTGGTTCCGCTTATGTAAACAACAGTGACTCGTGCAACCAGATTCTTTTCTCCCGGAGCATATTCAACTGTAACCAAACATCTTAAATTACGAGCTATAGGCCGGTAGCAAACTTCTACTACGGCTTTATCCACATCCACATATAGCCCGTGCTCAAAAAGCTTAGGCGGGTCATAATTTTTCAATTTCCCGTCAGGCGCTTTAGCCTTATATATCCCTGCGAGAATCTTTCCAGACGCTGCATTGTTATCATAAACTATAACCGAACCCGCGTCTGTCGTAATTATGGCATCTACCCAATAGAGTATTCCTACCCCGTCGGGAACTAAGATGCCATCAGCGTCTAAATATTTATACTCATTCTCACGAACTTCAGCCTCTTGAGGTCTCCAAGGTAATCGAGGTCCTTTTAATTCGTGGATTTTTACTTGCGCTTGTAATCTCATTCATTACCTCCAGAGTTGGCTTTTGTGACGCCAAGTCTTAGAATAGCTGCGACCCTTCACCGGGGATTATGCGGTGCGGCTACTTCTCTTCTGAGAAGTATAACCGCACCGTCACAATCTATTCTCTAAATAGCGCGCGGTTTAGGCGGCTATCTTTAATGTCAACCATCCACCACCCGAATAAACCATCGGGCCACCGTGAATACCGGCTCCAACTTCGACGAAGTAAGGAACCTTATCGTTGAAGGTAGACCAGCTATAACGGCCAGGGAGAGGATTTTTGAAATCCTTAGCCTTAATTAACGAAGGCGTAGACACCCAGTTGGAATATGCAACGCGACCATTTCCCTTGCCATGGAATACTACTTTATTATCAGCAAGGAATTTCTTGGAAATTGTTACTCTTGAACCGACCGGAAATGCGTTGGTCAAGGCGCCGACTGTAATAGTCCCGGCAGTAGCCGAGATAGACGCAATCGTAGCATCTTCTTCAGTGCCGCTAGAAGTGTCACGAAGGGTAACAATATCACCGGCAGCAGCCGCGCTTGCGTCAACCTGACCGACATAAAGCACGGTTCCTGAAGCGGCAACGGGTCTTTGCAGGCCGAACTCTTCCTGATACCGACGGTCGTCGATAACTGGAGTTATGCCCTTGAGACCGGAAAGCGCGCTGATTAATAACTCAGCGGTAATCATCTGGCCAGCGATGGCCGGATTCGCAGCAATCAAAGAGCGAATACCACTCGACGTAGTATTGTCTTCGATATAACCGGCTACGGTTCTGGTCATGTAGATTTTGTCTACGCCGAAACCATAGTCTGCCATCTTCTTGATGGCTTCGCGAATATCCGTTAACGGATTCGCGGTAGTTAATGCCGACCAACGGCATGTATCAGCGGGTGTGCCCCAAGGAGCTGCTTTGAATCCTGCTGCAGCACTCGTGCTGATATCCAGATAATACTTAGTCGGTAAACCTGCGGAATAAGAATAATTCACGCCGGCCCTGGCGACTGTGTATCCATTCGCCAATATGGTCTGAGCGGTTAAATACTCCATGAGAGTATTCAAACGGATGTCGAGAACGTTGAGAGCTTCCCCAACAATTCCCTCGCCCCATAACTCATCCGGTTTTTCCGGGTTACGAACTCTGGTGAGAACGTCTTCGTCGAAGACTATTGATTCTCTCCAGTATCCTTGCCTCAAATCCTTGTAGGAAAAGGTAGGCATCGAAATCTTCTGATGCTCGCCACCCAATGCTACAGGATTCGTCTTGCCAAATGCTCCGGCTTTTATGAGCGCAACAAGCTCGTCCATCATGACGTCCTTCATGGGCATAAAGTCGTTCGTCAGAAGAAATGAATCAGCTGCAGGTTCGAACTCATTGATAATCGCGTCCATAATAGCTGGCCGGAAGATTTTTTGGTCCTGTATCTTTAAGAACTCTTGACCAGTCATTTGAATCTCCTCCTTTTAATTACACATGTTGTTAATAGGCTTTAATCTTTTTTAACGCGCCGCAATTATATCTGCGGATTGTCCAGAATCAATTTCTGATTAGCTGCCTTCAAAGCGCCAATAAATGCGCTCGGAAATATATCGTAGCCGTTCAGGAACCTCTGATTGATTCTTGCTGCATAGATTGCGTCAATTGCAAAGTCCCCGGAAATTGCAGCCGGTTTAGCAGTCGTGCGCAAATCTATTTCCTGGTCTACGATGACATAATTAATCATGTCATATACACCAGCATCGATACCACCGACAATAGCGTCCGTGTCAACTTCAGGCGTTAAAGAAGGAGCGCCGTTCAGGACATTAATCGCTAAACCAGTAGCATGTGAATCGTCCGCGCCGATAGAAGCGAAATATCTGTTCCTATCGTTGGTGCCTGACGCGAATACTGCGGCGCTGTTATCGAACCAGCCCAAAAGCGCAGCCGAACCAGAACCGAACTTATTCTTGTCTACATTGAACAAGTAAACATCGTTCGTCGAAATACCATGGAAAATCGCCATGAGTAGTGGAGCATATTTACCAGGGGCAGTTTGCTCCCGATAGAATATTTGATTCTTCTGCAGTGGATTATCAGCTGGGTCCACTCCCGGTTGTGTCGCATAACGATATCCCGGATAATCATAGTTTACCGTTATTACCTTCTTCTGGAAAATCCCAGACAGGATTAACTCGTTCGAATAAGGAACGAATCCTGCAACGCTTGAACCAGGTGCTCTTACGCTCATTTTTTTCTCCTTTTCTTGCAGTTCCGATTTTACTCAGTTCCGCTTGAATTGTTGTGGTTAATAATATTAAACTTGCTTAGTTCCCTCTTTTTCCTTCAACTCAATTTCCGCTAACGTTGCGGTAACCGGCAACCCTACTTTTTTGGCGCGTTCTGCCAGTTGCTTGGCAGTCTTTGAAGAACCTACGACTTTCTTGGCAACACGCATACCAACCTCGGTAGCTTCTCCTTCGTCTAACTCTTTATTCTTCTCCTTCGGAGGCTTGCTGAGTTCCTTCAGGGCTAACTCTTTCAGCTCGACGATTGCCGGACGGTCTGAAAGGATGGCGTCTATAATCTCCCCGAGTGTTTTGGTGGCTTCGACTAACTTGCCTTCCGCGTCTTTCTCGCTCAGTTTGAATGACGTCTCCCCGGTCTCTATCTCGCTGCATAAAATCCCCTTGAGGATGTCGTGCTCTTTCTTGGTTAATTTACCAGAACGAAAATGCTCCTTCAATTTCAATTCGACTTTCTCTTTCGAATTTTTAATCTGCTCTTCGTGCAATTTCTTTTTCGAGGAAATAGAATCTTCCAGAAGCCTGAGCGTTAATGAATCCGCGCCCTTCTCCCTCATCTCCGAGAGTTTCTTTTCCAGAGTCGGCACATCCGAGGCCAGCAAAGAATCAATAGCATCCTTCGTTGCTTTTTCGGAAAGTTCCTTCTCTTTTAATTTCACTTCCGCTTCTGTAGCGGTTTCGGCCAATCCGATTTTCTTCGCACGTTCCGCAAGAGTCGGTGCGCCTTCAATAGCACGCACGGCCGCAATGCATTTTGCAGCAGCCGCTTCAATTTCCGTAGTAGTCGCATCTGCTGAAAGTCCGAGAGCGACGGCCATTTTCACCTTTAATTCGTTCTCCGGTTTAATGTCTTCCTGGAGCTTCTTTTCAGCTAACTCGATTTCGGCCAGCGTTGCTGTCTCCGCGAGTTTCACTTTCTTCGCGCGTTCGGCCAATTTCGCTTTCGCATCCGCAGCTTCCTTTTCCTTCGCAGCGACTTCTGCTTCAGTAGCCGTATCCGGTAGCCCGACTGCCTTGGCACGTTTCACTAAATCCGCGGCAGCAGCGTCATCCGCTAATTTTTTCTCCGCGGCCACAACATCGGCCTCGGTTGCATCTTCGGCCAATTTAACTACCTTGGCACGTTCCGCTAATTTCTTTTTAGCAAGCTGAACTTTCGCTTCCTCGTCCGCTTTAACAATTTCTTTCTTCCGAGCCAACTCCTCTGGAAGCAAATCGGCTTCATCTTTCACTGCCATTATTTCTGCATCTGTCTTCATGACCTTGTCTCCCTCCTTTAATTTGAGTAGTTCCTCGGCGAGTCTCATCGCGCCTCGAACATCCTCGTCTTTCTCCAGTTCTTCTCTGAAGTCCGACAGGTTAATCGGCGACATCCCCTTGATGAACGGGCGATTCGTCAACGCCGCGCCGAACAATACGTTTTGATATTTTTTTCCCGACTCTTCATCTTTCCATATATAATCAAAATCCCCGGATAGATATTTAAACGCGCCATCCGCTACCAATTGCAACCCGCGCGCCGTCCACTCCACAAGCGCCCAGAGTCCCGGCTGCGTTCTTTCCGCATCCGGAGTCACGACGTCTTCCAGCTGCTTCACCCAGCCGCAGGCGCCTTTTTCCGGTTCATGCTCAGCGTCAATAGCAATATCTACTTTACGCACTCGGTCTGTAAAGTTCTTAATAAATCCATTAAATATCTCATCTGTAAATTTCAATGGTCCATATTTAGGATGCTTCCATTCTCCTTTGCGGAAAATCTGCACCCAAGATGTCTGCTTACCTCCTATCTCCTGTAGGACGAGATGCTTTGAATCTAATTTACATACGAACTTTAATGACATTTCGAATCTCCTCCTTTAGCTTTGTGGAGCATATGATGGCTGTTTCATATACATAACTACGGTTAAAAAAATTAATTTATTTTCTAGCACCATCGGTAAAACATTGATATGTAATACCGAACAAAGGAATGGTAGTTCTTCAATCCATGCATTCACTTTCGTTTCACATTCTTGAAACGTCGGCGCATCAATGAAATGGATAATCGGTTGTTCTGCCATATTGCCTCCCTTACCACTTAATAGTGAATAGTACCCAATCTCCTGGAAACCAAACAATGGTGAATAATATCCAGGCTCTCAATATATTAAGATTTATTTTACTCAATCTCATTTTTCCTTTCTTAAATTTTGTTAATCAACAGCCGGCTAACCTGGTCTTGCTCCAAGAATGTAAACTTCACCGGGAACTTCTCCAGTTCTTCCTTCAATACAGCAACAAGAATACAACGACAATTTGGATGAATCGGAGGCTTAAGCTCGGCCAAGGCCGGGTCTCCGGGCTCGAAATACGTTCCGTCCAGACTTTCACAAAGGTTGCAAGTGCGGTCGTCAAGAATAGCGCTCCACTGATACGCCCCGATTTCATTAGCTATGTCGTCAAAGCCTTCTTCGCGACCCAAGTTCACCGCTTCGGATATATTCAACAAAGCTGCAGTCGCCAGCATCTGGCCAATCATTTCTCTCATGTTTTAGGCTCCGCTTGCTGTCCTTTGAATGCAGGCCCCTTGACGTTTTTAATTATCTGGTCTGTCGTCAGGCCGGCTTTAATTCCGTTCAGCGTTTCAAAAATCGCATTAGACTTTATCTTGTCTAATAAATCCGCTACTACCGCATCTGATTTAATACTCATATATTCACGCGCGAGGGTATCAAGCGTCATATCCTTCTTAATTTTGAACTCATCATAAACCCCCGACTTCCCTACCCGGAATGCATCGAACATATGCGCCTTAAATGTCGAAACTAACTTATCTTTAAATCCGATTTTTATATCCCGGAGCTCACCATATTTTTCCGAATCCAAAATCTTACGAAGGTCTGCCTCGAGCTTCTCCATCACCTGATTGAGAATCGGAGTTAACTCATCAACAAGTGCGGTCTCTGCACTGTTCCAACTTTCTTGTAACTGTTTAAGGTCAACGCGTTTTTCTGCAGGGTAAAGTTCACGCCGCCATAGTTTCTTAATTGCCATCTTTTAACTCCGCGCGAATTTCTCGCATAAGTTTTATTAAAGCGTCGAGTTTAAGTTTTGGAACCCAGCCCTTCCCATCGCGCTTTACATACTCAAAGGCTGCTGCCATTGAACCACTAATTCCCGTGCGCACGGACTCAGGCACGCGCGCGAACGTGCGACCTTCAATTTCCATTTCTTCAGCAAGTTTCACAGTTGAGATAGTTTCATTCACTTCCGCGAATTCAATCCCGTCAACTGTTACTTTCTGCCCTTCGAAATAGCTTTCGCCAATAAATGGCGCCGCTTCACCCGGCTCCAAATAAGCCAACGTCATGTGCGGCTTAAAAAACGGATTCGTGTTTTGTGTCGGAAGATACGCCGACACCAACAAATGAAGTATATCCACCTCACGACCCAGAACCTCAACATAGAGCACATCGGACTTCTTCCCAGTATCCGCCGCAAGGAAAGCTTTGACTTTCCCGAACCAGACAGTTACCGGGCCGAAGTCTTCAAATATTTTTTTAATATCCGCAACGGACCGGTCTTCAAGTCCATAAAGAACGGTAACATGTGGCCGGTCTTCGAGTCCACCTTCGGCAATGTTCAGCACTCCGGGCAGAATCTCGGCCTGAAAAGTCTTGACAGACTCCGCTATTAACGGAGGCATCTTGAGTTGAACGGATTGATATTTATGAACCACTTTTATCGCCCCCGTTTTTCTCGTATATCTTAATCATCAACTTGTCAACTTTTTTATCGACTTCGCAGATGATTAATTTGAGTTCAGATATAGACTTGTCCGAAGAAGCATGCATCAACCCGCATATTTTTACTGGAACATAATTCTCCGCTGCTTCCCGACGCAAGCTGTCTATCTCTTCTTTATGCACCGTCTTCACCTCATCGATGCGCTCATAGATGCGAGAGCGCTTCTGGTCACCAGTTTCTATTGCGCGGGCCAACTGTTCGGCAAAGGATTTAGAAATCTCATCAATCTTTTTATTCGTGTCTGCATTTATTTTATACCACACACCAAAAATAGTGCAGAATGCACCGATGATACCCGACGCCATCATTATCAATTGAATGTGTTCTCCGTCCATTGCCTTAACCCTCCGCAGTTGACCTACTTTAATTTGCCATGCACAATAACTATAAAATCATTTAATTTTTGTTTCTTAAATTCGCAAAATTTTTCTGTAGGTTCGGTAAGAATCTTCCAATCTTTTTCTTCTGCTAAATGTTCTACAAGTGTACTTTGTGCGAATCCCATCGTTCTTGCTTTGGTTAAGGCTTTTTCTTGTTTCAAATATGCGTCTTTATTAAAAAGGATGCTTTGAACTTTCCAACCGGCATCCGCTAATTCGTTTAATTCTACCACGGCCGCGCACGCGTGTTCAATATCGTGCATGGACATGGTCTCCGAAAGCTTCTCCCCGCCCGCGCGAGCTCCCGCGTAACGCGCGCGCACGGAACCTTCAGCTTTGGTTTTAGATGTGGAATGACCCACAACCTTATTCGAATCAGGCTTGTAAATCTCCCACCAGTTTCCATTTTTTCTAACATCCCAAGGCATCGTAGCCTCCCTTAACGAAACAGCGAACATTACAACACCCGCCATCTTCCACATGAATCGCAACAATTAAAGCGAGAATTTCTTTTTCTTTAAACTTTAAAAGTATAGACTGCTCTTGCTTAAAAAAGAAAGTGTGCGGAGGCATGCGGAATTCAACGATATTATATCGTTCGTTCCCTTGGCCTTCTTTCAATTGAAGGCTTCCTACCAGAATTGCATCCATATTCAGCATCCCGTCCACTTTTCTTTCCTTGGCTTCGCGTCTCGTCATTTTGAATGTCCTATCCTTCTCATTAGGTTCTTCGCTTCTACTTCTGTAAGACCCGGTGCAGATAAACGCTTGCGCGCAATTGCGTCCGCGAGTTTCTTTATCTCGCTTGGGGCCATGTCTGGGTCAAGATTCGAAAGGTCATAGTCTTTTAATTCGACCTCCGGCACGTCTTTCAAAAGCTCCGGCTGCTCTTCTCGCAAACGCTTAATCACATCAGACGTCACACTCATAATCCCCTCCAGATTCTTTCCGCTAAAAATCTACTCCGTAAAAACTCGCTGGGAGTGCGCCCCAAGAGTTGATTCGGATTTTCTTTCGGATTCACATTCCCCGCGAATCCATTATTCGTCACTTGACTCGGTATCCCTAACTTTTCTTCCCGCGCCTCGCGTTCAATTTTCTCTTCATCTGTTTCTGCAGGGATATTCAAAAGCTCTTCCATCTTCTTCACGCCTGGATGCGCTTTACCGGAAACAACGAGACCAAGATAAATCTCAAAAAGGGCGCTGGTAAGTTCCTTGCCGACTTCTTCAATACTGAGTGTGCACTTCGGCGCACTTGTCCCAAAATTATTTTGAACGAGAGGTGGAATTAAAAATTCATTCGTATGGTCAGCGATGTCTCCGATTAAACCTTTTAAAGATTCCATCATTAGCCAGATGTGACTTTCGGCCATTTTAAAAGAACCAGTTGAAACGTCCTGCGTGATTGCCCTTTCGGGGACGAGTATCGCGCGCAGCTTCCTCACATCAAGCTTTTCTTTAGCGTCTACAAAAGCATCAATCTTTGTCTGGTCGATTAAGGTTTCTATACTCCAAGAAGCTGAGCGACCATTCGCTGTTTTTAATTCGTCCGAAGGAATAGTTACTACTGAATCTGGTTGTAACGACTTCGCCGCATCCCGCGCGATGTCGGCATTGTCTTTAAATGTTGGAGTGCTACCGGAGACTGCAGTTTGTGACTTACCAATCGGATACTTAACAATAATCGGAGGGATGCCGCGCTTCTGCAACCAACGTTCATGCCACGCGTCCAGAATCCAATATGTGTACCAGTAGGGATACGCCGGTTTTAAGCGTGCCCATCCATACATGTTGCCCCATTCTTTGTCGTGTGTAAAAACAAATGCTTTGGAAGCGGGAACATAAGCGGAAACCGATGGACGATTTTTATTCTGCCAGAACCCTTTGAATTTCATCTTGTCGTCATAATCCATCGTAACGGTCTTTTGACACACATCTTTAATAGAACGATACTTGATGAAATCCCCAGTGTAGTTGATAGAGTCCTGCTTGGAGTAAACCCGATAATTCTCCGCTATCTCCCAGATTTTTTCGTGTGGCGCAAAACCGAAATCCAGCGCAGAAAGGACGGACTTAATATACGGCCGCCAAATTTCTTTCAGATTCTGATAAACGAAAGCCTTGATATCTTTGTCTTCGCAGTCCACCCAAATGGAACGCGACATAATAGGCATTTTGATAGTCATTAAGCCCAGTCGAAGTTGACCGTCCCAGCGCATCTTATCATATGTCGAAAGAGGAATCTCATCCGGACGGAATTCTCCCAGATACTTGGCCATTGTATTTTGCTGCCACTCATCTCCGCCGCGTGTAAGTTCGCGAAAGTCCGTACCGGGAACGTCAACATTAGTCGACCCCGCGAAACGGAGTGCCTTGTTCTCCTCGATAAGCGCACGAATCTCGCTGGCGGCTTTGGGACCAAGATAACGCTTTAATTCTTGGTTCGCGCCTTCTGCCAATTTTCGATGTGCTGTTTTTTTAATGGCCATTGATTTAATCCCCCTCTAATATTATATGCCCGCCGTAACAACGGCTATAAATTATTAAACCTTCCGGTAAAGATTCCCAACTATAGTTTAACACGCCGAGCCTCTTTTCATTAATACCACGGCTCTCTTTCTAAACGGAACGGTTGATTCTTCCAAGGGTCTCTTTCCATATTTACCTTCCTACTGGGAGTCCCCGGTAAACTGTATTTTGTGGAACGTTAATTGAATTTGTTTGCGCTTGCAACTTTGCAATTAAGGGGCTCACTTCTGTCGCCCCATCCATCGCACGCGGGGGCGCGTCGTGCTTTGCGCCTGCGGGAGATTCAGATGTTTCTCCGAATTGCCACAAGCCAAACTCTACTGCACCGCGAATTGAACCGGCGAGTGCGTCTGCTTCGTCTTTTGAACCACCAGGACGATGGTCAATCTTTTTCCCGCGAAACTCCACGAGTCCCTGCAACTCTTCCTTAATAATACACAAATTCATTTGTTGCCCCGCGAACATATAAGGCCGATAGGCGGCATAACCTCCAGTGAGGCGATGCTCGCCCATCATTATCAGTAAGTCGTCAAACATAGACCGGTCAAGGTCCACCGAGCGACGGACTACATTGAAGCCGGCCTTTTCTAATGTTTGCCGCTCACCTGCAGAGTTCCATTGGTCGTAACTTATAATACCAATATTAAAACCTGCAGCTTTGAGGGCAAAGATAAAGGAACGGATTTCTCCGAAATCTATTTCCCCGTTCGGGGGAGCCTGGAAGGAAGTAATAACGTCGATACCAATTAATGGGAGTTCGATTACCTCTTCCAGACCAGAATCTTGATTCATAATTTTTTCAGTGCGACTTGAATACTGATGTGTTAATGCGAATCCGGCGCGACAGTTAGAAAGTCCGAGGTCGATGTGTGCGGAGCAAGCAAAATGATGTTTGCACTTTACATTCGGTATAAGTTGAGGATAATCACCCAGGGTGTGTATATAAAAGGAAGGAGCAACATCCGGGAAAGTTTCTTCAATGACATCAACAGATTTAATAAATGAGTCTTCGGCTTGAGAGGGTTCGCACATATACTTAGCTTTAACCAGGTTTGGATTCTTCCGCATCTCGTCCGCGAAGTCGGCTTTGGATTTCGCCGGGTTGATATCCCATGTGGCCCCGAAGGAAACAAACACTTTGGAGTTCTCTCCGGATTGTTTCAAGTCTTCTAAGCCGGCGTTGTAAAGCTGTTGAATAGGGCAACCTTTATATCGCGGGTAAGAAATTGCAATTAACTTTCCGGTGTCGAACCTCGATTGGCGGCTGGATTTCATTGCATCAATTAAAGCTTCGTAGGAGTATTTTGGAGCGCGATACTTCATCGCATTTTTAGAAAGTTCTTGACGAGTTTTAAATCCAGAAATCTCGTCCAGAACAGCGAGGATAAGGCTTTTACCCTCCGCAGCTTCTTCGTCGGAGTGACCGGAGTGAGCGTAAATATTCTTGGCGAAGACTAAGCATTTTTCTTTATCTTCCACTTGATGCCGAAAGCACCGCGCGCGGGTGACAAGTTTACGCATCGGTTCGTAATAATTAAACTTAGCCTGCTCGGCATTTAAGGCCATATTAACCATATCAATATTGGCGAAAGAGGGCATACCAAAATAATCCTGCGGGTCTTTCAGGCACAAAAGTAAATTAGCGATACGCGCAGAGGTCAGCATAGAAATTAAATCTTTACCCGCCCCCTTACCCCATTGAAGATAAAGTTCGTTTACATATCTTTCGATTGTCCAACCGAGAGTTACTAATTCCGATGGGCGATAAATCTGAGTAGAAACTTTTAATACTTCGAGTTGTTTCGGTCCGAGGGTGATTCCGATATTAAGGTAGGCGCGGTCATATAAAAAAACATCGAGAGGTACTGGTTCCGTATCAAAGAGGTCATAACGCTTATCACGCGTTGTGTGCTCCGATATTGTATCTGCGAATGGATTTTCTATTTTAACGTCTGCTTCCAATTTCGCCTCCGAATGAATTTTATAATTTCGACAATTTGGAAATTTTAGAAATTTTTATTTTTTGAAATTTATATTTTATAATTTCGAATTCAATTTGGAATATTATTTTTTTACTACACTCCCCTACTCCACCCTTACTCGAAGAAGCAATCTCTACCAGAACAACAACCCGGCCCGCCCAGCGCCCTTACCCGCCGCGAATCTACCGCAGGTTCACTAATTCTTTTTTAAATCCATTTGAATGCACTTCAATAGTGAACTCATGTATTATTTCTTTGAGTATCTTATCCTTGTCCTCCGGGTTCTTAACTATACGCTCGATAACATTAATAGTCTTCTAGCAAGCAAGCGCACTTGTGTTGCGGGTAAGTTACGTATTGCAAGACCTCTTAATATTTCTAAGTTACGATTGAACTCATACACATAAAACTTATACTCTTCTGTTACAACCTTAGTCTCTTCGCCATTCTCAATCACATGCGCGCGTGTCCAATAATACGCGGCACGTTCTGCAACAAGAATCTGTAGAATAGTAGAACCTTCAGGTATTGTTTCTTCAACAAACTTTAAAAGTATTGATGCATATAATTGTTTTGATTCTGGAGTAGTGAACTTTGCTAGACATTCGGGAGGAATACGTTTCGCTATTTGTAAAAGCGCAGGGTCGACTAATGCAATGTCGATTTCTGGAACAATAAGTGCTGCTGGCTTTGGCCCGCGCTTACGCGCCGCAACCCCGCCCCTCGTTCCACCCGCCTTGCCTCTACGCCCCGCTCCCACTTTCATATTATCTCCAGTGAGTTACAATAGATTCTGAGAAAAGTTAATTACCTCGTATACTCTATTATAATTATAACTCAATATCTGAAGAAAGCAAAAGAAATTTAAGATTACCTAAAGCTCAACAATCGAATCAAGAATTAGCCTAAATTAATCTGAATACAAACCGATATTCTACCTTCTATTCCCCGACGACACAATATATCCATCTTTCTGTACGTTTCAAATAAACCCCCTTGTTCTATAATAAGAATAATCGGGCATCGTTATAAACTATTTTCGACACTCTGGATTATAAGCCGTTTAGTAGAGACTCTAAAATTAATCTGAATAAAACATATCGGTATTAAACATGAATAAAAATTGAGTTTAAATAACAAAATATACCTAAGAATTCGATGAAAACGGTCAAATTCTGTCAAAAATGAGTCAAAAATGCATGTGCGTCAAGCCCCGCGCAAGCCCTGAACGGGTATATTTGAGTAGATTTCTCGTCGCTGGTATAGAAAAGACAAAGCTGCACGCTTCAAATCGCGCCCCTCCCCCCTATAGTCCTTTGTGTTAGTTAATATAGTTTTTTATTATTTAATAAAACAAGCAAAACGATAGGGAGGGGGGGTAACTTTTGATATCTGGCTTCATCGACATTCGTATAACTATTAACTCCTATAAGTTAGGACATTATTCTGAAATTGCCGGGCTTGTTGAGACAGAAAACCAATTAATCCATCTAAAATCGTACGCTTCAAATAACTCCTGCTCAATGAGCTTAAAATAAAAAAATAATACTATAACTTAATCAAACAGCGTCTATCCCCTTTTCACTTACGACAAAAGTTGCCTTAAGCAGCTCCTAGCTGCCGTCGGAGAATAATGAAGTTGCCTCTGAGCGCGCTCGTCGGAGAATGTCAAAAGAGACTTCCTCTCTTTTCGGCTTCATTTTATTATTTACTAGAGTTACAGCATTGAATAACGAAATGCGGTGCAGCGCGGGGGATGTAGTGAATCGCCAAAAATACCCTTTCTAATCTAACGAAACCCCATAGAGCCTTATAATGAGTAACGAAACGCCTTAATAATTAGGGGCTGAGTAACGAAAAAACCTTTTGCAATTTCAATCAATCTTTGTTATAATAAGGTTATGCAAACATTCTTACCTGTTCCTGACTTTTTTGCTACTGCTCGTATACTTGACTATCGAAGACTCGGTAAACAACGAGTTGAAGCGTGGCAAATAATCCGGACACTTAAACGCGGTTCGCGTTGGGCGAATCATCCTGCTGTTGCGCAATGGAAGAATTACATTCCGGCTTTGGCTGTCTACGGGGCGATAATGTGTATAGAATGGCAGCGCCGGGGATATAAAGACCATATGTATAGACGGTTTATGTGCTATTTGCGCCACGCTCCTACTCCTATTTCTATGCCGCCTTGGCTTGGCCACCCCGCGTATCATCGTTCGCATCGTTCTAATCTTTTGCGAAAGGACCACAATTATTATAGTCAATTCGGTTGGCGTTCTTCTCCATCCGCTCCATATATCTGGCCGGCGAAGTTAAGGAGATTTAGATGAAACAAAGTCCGATGACTGAAGAACAGTTAATTCAATATATCCAATCTGGAGATTTTCAAGACGGGCAAGTGTTACGAAGTACTATTACTAAGAAACGTTATCGTGTTCGGCGAGATAATCGAATGCCTTCTTCTTTTGAAGAGTTAGAAACATTTAGTACGCGCCCTAGATTTAAGCTGGAGGAAGTAAAATAATGAACGACACATTTAGAATCGGGGATGCAGTATTAATTCTCTACCCCTTCAAAGCTCCGTATTGTTTGGGGACTATTAAACAGTGGCGTGGGTGGAGATTTAATTCCATTCGTTCTGAATCTGAGCACCGGGCCTATCAAGACAAAATTGTTCACGAGTTCCTAAAAACGTTCCGTAAAGATTCTAAGCATTCTAAACGAATGTCGAAAAAAGCTTTTGCAATTTAACACAATGTGCGTTATAATAACAATAGACACGATAGAGCAACGATTCGAAACCAAAAACGAAAAGGAGCCTAACAATGAGACTACACGGTAATCACATCGCAATAATCTTCATCGTACTTTTTATTTCATCTTGCACCGCATTTCAAACCTTCCAAGAACACAAGACCACTCGCACCTATGTAGAAAATGGCTATCAATGGACACCTGGAGAGCGCTGGTATTCGAACTCCTCTTGGAAAGCCCCCAAACTCACCACGCGCTCCTTTGAGGACAAATCAACTAATCTAATTATTAAGGAAAGGCAAGAATGAAACATACTGTAAGATTTAGAATAGTCTTTAATCCGCATCAAAGTATGAATATATTTCTTCAGGCCTGTGATTTATTTAAGGAGGGTGAAGGCGTTGGGTATGAACAAATTATTGCTGTTACTTTCAAAGAGGGAGAATTAATTGATAAAGCAAGAATTGAAAAGGTCGTAAGTAAATTAAAGGAAGCATATGAATCTCAACACTGTGAGGTACTAAATGTTGAATCGATTTAAAATTGGAGGGACTAGAGATGTTAAATAAATTACGCGCTATGTGGAGAATTTTCTGGGCTTACGAGTATTTTGTTCTAGCGGATAATAGTTTAACTGCGTCTTACAAAAAAACGGATAACCACGCTATGATTAGAATGCTGTCCGAACAGATGGTTGAAGCACACAACAAACAAGCGCCGATAAAATGAAACTAATATACGAATATATTGAATTTAATTTAGTTCAGCAGAAAGAAAAAACCTCTGTGTATGCTGTAAGAAATACAAAGAGTCAGGCAATATTGGGTTTTGTCGCTTGGCATTGCGCCTGGAGACAATACTGTTTCGGGCCTATTATAGCCGAGCAGACTATATTTAGTGCAGGGTGCTTAGGGGATATTAAAGATTTTATAGGACAGTTAACTAAGGAAAGAAAATGAAAGCTAAAGAATACGCATTAAAATACGAACCCCTTTTTCGAAACTGCGAAGACCCGGAGCAACGTTCAATTTTGTTCACACAACTATTTAAAGAATTCATGATTGATGTGGACGCGCTTAAGGAATCTCGACATATTACAACGCGCTCCGGATTAATCAGCCTGCTTAACGAAGCTTCCCAAAAGTGGCGCGCCCTTGCAGCACTTGTTCCTACAATTAAACCTGAAGGTTTTCGAGACCTTTGGGCTTCAAAGATTCCCGAAATAGCAAAGGAGTTAAGATGAATATAGACACTAAAGTAAAACTAACAATGGCTATCTATCTTTTAGTCGTAATTATTATTGTTATAGCATTCGGTTGTGCTGTTCATAAAGGAATAACACATATAGAAAAGGTAGGATTGAAAACTATATTCACAGAAATCTGGGAGGGAAGTTCCAATGGCGCAAAAAAGTAAACCTAAGCTGAAGATGCCTAAAGAATTCGTGGTTACTACAATCGCTTACTATGGTTATGCTTTTAAAGAAGACGCCCTCGGTATTCTTCGAACTAATCGAGCTAAAGAAGTAGCAGGCGATTGCGAGACCAGGGATAATTCAGCGCAAATGATAACACTCGATGGGCACATCTGGAAAAATAGAGCAGATGCGGCGAAGGAAGGATTAAAGCGCGGGCTTGCGGATTATAAGGGACTCGTAGATTTAGCGCATGTTAAAGTAACGTTGGAGGTTCTTTCGAAATGATTAATTGCTGTGGTGGCGGATTGGGTAGACGCGTCGCGGGTAGGCTCCTGACACAAAGAATGCCGTTATCTCCTGTTGGATTTCATAGCCAATTAGAGAGTCGGGGCATGAAAGGTTCGATTCCTTTCCCACAGCACCTATTTTTAGGGGAGGGGCAGATAAATGGATAAGGTAATCACAGAACTGATAGGAGAGGTGAGAGAATGAAACCTTGTAAAAATAAAGAAACTTGCCCCTACGCAACTGAAGAATCGGGATTAAATAATTGCTTAAAAGAAGATGTTTGTAAATATTACGAAGAACAGGAGGATTAAAGTCCAATGACCCCAGATGAAGTGGTGAGTGAGGAAGAAATACTTAAAGTTTTGCAAGATAGTAGCGATGAACATATTTTAAATAACTTTCCTAAACAATTTGTATTTGGAGATAGGCACAAAATAGCCCACGCCATCCACACGCTAATCACAGGCAAGATGAAAGGAGAAGGGAGATGGGAATGAATATTTTTATAATAGTATGTTGGTTATTTGCTGCAATTATAAATAGTATTAACTTTGATACACGATCCATAATAATCTGGTTAGCTACATTAGTAATTATTATAGACCAATTAGTGATTATAAATAACTAACCCCTCGGCTGGGGGCAGGTGTCATATGAAAGTAGGAATAGGGGGAACTGGATTTTATAGAGCGAGGACATCCTGCCCTGTTCCCAAGCCGGGGATAAATTGGAGGAAATAAAATGAACCTAACTTTCAGACATTGCCCAATAGCTAATGGGGAATATACTATCTATGGCAGTTGCTCTTGTGGTGGTTATTTTTTACAAACTAATACTTTCGTTAAAAAAACCTTAATTTCAAAAGATTTGTTTGAAAGTAACTATGGGGGTTGTGTTTGTAAGTGCAAAAAATGCGGGCATCTAATATTTATTCCATATGATGGATGTTATAGTAGGAGTTGGGAGGAAGTGCAACAATTATGGTATGACGCAGAAATTGAAGATAAAAAAATATAGAAGAATGATAATATATTTATAAACATGGAGAAAATAAATGAAATATGATTGTAGTGAAGATGTAAAAAAACATATAAATAAAGTAGCGTTTTTTATGGATAAAATAATAGAAGAATTATTTTGGAGGGAGGATTCTCACGATGCTTCTAAG
>Ga0265297_10004517_pt1 | contig 22634 bp, 21 predicted proteins | sample Munlanlwell13791_FD_192502 | JGI IMG/M metagenome (GOLD analysis project Ga0265297, IMG submission 192502) | Leachate microbial communities from a municipal landfill in Southern Ontario, Canada - Leachate well 137-91 | ecosystem: Engineered > Solid waste > Landfill > Unclassified | place... | reverse complement strand
CAGGGTTATTGGCTTGCTGGTCTGTAATGTGGTAGTTTGTATGCGCACGGTTTCTATCCTCCATTGGCAAATAGATGATACGAAACCGTGCCCTGTTTTTAGAAGTCAACTGAAGTTTTCAGGTTAAACCAGCCGTTTTACGGCTAAAACCGGGGATTTTAACCACGAAACACACGAAAGACGACAAAGACAACGGCAAGCAAACATTGCGAAGTTCCTCCGTCGGTGTTTTTTCCTTTTTTGCGATCGCAGTGTTTCGTGTGGTTCGTGTGTTTCGTGGTTAAAAGTCGTTGAGCCTGTTTCCGGTTTCGTGATTTTAAGCCTATAACAATGCGGGTTCTCCCAATACAGTGAAATTAACCTGAAAGTTTCAGTTGGTTGCGGGATTCGGCGAAAAATCGCTTCATACTGCCTTCACAAAACTATCCTTTCGTGCTGTGAAGCGCGCGCGGATAATTTTGTCCGGCATTATTCTGCGCTTTTTCGCCTCGGTCCTCGCAACCAACTGAAACATTCAGGTTAAAAACAGATAAACGGTTTTGCGACCGGAGAGTCAAAAACAAGGCATTGCCATATATTATCGGATTCCCATTCCCAGCCGCGCACTATAAACGCCAGCGAGCCGTTGAAGTTAACAGCCTGCTCAAGCGAGTGCCGGGACAAAAATTGGTTTATTTTGCCGCCGTCGGCTATCGCCATAAAAGAAGGAGTCTTGCCGGAAAATCCGTTCAGCACGACAAGCGGAGCCGCCCCCTTCGCCTGAAAACGCCATGCTTTGATGGAAAGTTTCTTGCGCATGTATTCCATCATCGTCAGTTTCGTGTCATTTTCCCAGTCAAAGTCTCCAATTTTTTCCGGTGATGCGCTGTAAAATTCTATGACGGCTTTTTTTAGTTTCGCCAATTCGCTGCCGGTTATTTCAGTACATTCGGCGGAGGAAAGTTCCCGCCATTGCTTCAGCGCGGGCGCGGATTGCGACAGCACAAACAACTGTGTTTCATTATTGAAAAATCCCCTGCCGTCGGCTTTGGGCTTGGGGGTAAACTCGGCCATGAATTCACTAGTATCAACGCAGGCAAGTCCGGTCATTTTTCCTTTATAAGTTATTTTGCCGTTGACAAATCCCTTGGCAGGCAAACCTATCTTGAATGGCGGATTTAATTCCCTGTCGGTGAAATGGCTCACCTTTCCGCCCCTGATAGTTTCCGAACTGGCAGAAGGCATGCTCTTGATATATACAGCAGGCAGTGTTCCCAGGTAAAATGCGAACGGCGATTGAAGGATTTTCTCCCTGTACTCCCGAAGCTCAGCTTCGGCGGCTTCGGCTTCTTTTTTAGAGACAACTTCCGCGCGGACAGTTTGAATTTCCGCATTGGGGCCGCCAAGCAAACGCGGCACACTGTTTTCGTCAATGCGCACAGATGGCCTTTCGCCGCTGGCGTTTTCTGAACCACAAACGGTCCGCGGTTGCGCACAGAGGAAAGCAGCAATTGCGATTGCTGTCATCCACATGTTTTTACGCTCCGTCATAAACATGGCATTGTTCTCAACCGTCTCCCTGCATGGTGTTTTAGCGTCTGAACAGAAATTCGTTGCAGCCGGTGCAGGAAGGGGATATTTTCGCCAGCAGGCCCTTGCCGGAGGGGATTGCAAGCCGGGTAACCTCTTTTTCCAAAACGGCGCCGCGCGCTTCCATGAAGGATTGTATTTCGGCAAAAGAGGCGCATTCGTATGGCCAGCCGCCTATCCAGTCAACCGCGTCGTAGAAGACATTCATGCCGCGCTCGCGCCGCAGGTTCAGTGTCCCGCGCCGCGCCGCGTAAGCCGCGCAGGCGGCGGTTCCCCAGGCGGCCTCCATGAACGGACGCGCCGCCGGGTGGAAATTGTAAAACTTTTTCATGGCGGTCCAGAACGGCGCCGCCGGCGTTTTGTTGTAGAGCGCCACGGCCAGCCGCCCTCCCGGATTGGACATGCCCAGCGCCGCTTCAAGCGCGCGGAACATTCCGCCGGTGTGGTGCAGGACCCCCCAGCTGTAGACGATATCCCCTTTGATGTTGAGGCCGGGCGCGAGTATGTCGCCCCGGAAAATATCCCAGCGGGCGGCCATATCCGCGCCGAACCTGCTCCTGACCAGCGTGGCCGCCTCCACGCTTTGCGCGTCATAGTCAAAGCTTACGGCTTTTGCCGCGCCCAGCCGCAGCGCCGCCAGCGAGAATATGCCGCTCCCGCAGCCCGCGTCCACGAAAATTCTGCCCTGGAAATCCTCCGCCGGCAGAAAACGCAGCAGGCTGCGCCGGGAGTCCTCTATGACGGAATCGTCCACGGCGTTTGCGGCGAAGTTAAGCCAGTTGCGTCCGAAGGAAAAACGCGGGTCGCTCATCTTTTTGTGTATTTTGCCGTCAACGTTCCCCGCGCGAGGATATGGCCTTTCATGGCGGACTCAATGTCGCGGCGGGAGGCTCCGGCCTCAAGCAGCAGTATGCAGTCCAGCGCGCATACATGGAAAACATACCGGTGCGTCCCCGACGGAGGGCAGGGGCCGTCGTAACGGTCGTTTCCGAAATCGTTCTTGCCGTAGACCGCGCCCTGTGGTGCGCCGGCTGTCTCTAAAACGGCGGAGGAGACGGCTATGTTGAACGCCGCCAGATGCAGCCATGTGCCGGACGGAGAATCCGGGTCGTCCATTATGACGGCCAGTGATTTTGCCTTTGCCGGAATGCCGCCCAGTTTCAGCGGCGGGAATTTATTCCCGCCGTTACAGGCGTATTCGTCCGGTATGATTCCGCCGGCGAAAGCCGGGCCTTCCGCGGACAGCGCGTCCGTGCCTCCCGCCCCGCTCTGCCGTGCGCAGGCGAAGCAGGCCAGGCAGAAAACAAGCGCGGCGGACGCCTTCATCGGTATTCTATCCTGACGACGGTGAATTCCCTTGAACCCTTGGGCAGGGTTGCGGTGAATTTGTCCCCCTCCCTGCGCCCCAGTATGGATAGCGCCATCGGAGAACTGACCGATATTTTCCCCTGCTCCGGGTCCGCCTCGTCCGCGCCGGAGAGGGTGTAGGCCGTCTGCGCGCCGTCGGGGGTTTGCAGGGTTACGGTCGCGCCTATGCAGGCTTTGGTCTTGTCCACCTTCACGTCGTCTATAAGCCGTGCGCCGCGCAGCCGGGATTCCAGTTCCTCAATGCGGCGCAGGGTTACGGCCTGTTTTTCCTTGGCGTAGGTGTAGGCCGCGTTTTCGCGCAAATCGCCCTGGGAGGCGGCCTCGCCTATTTCGGCGGAAAGCTCGGCTTTTTCCTTGCGCAGATTGTCCAGCTCGTTGCGGAGTTTTTCATAACCCTCGCGCGTTATATATGCGGTTTCCATTCAACCTCCCCGTATCGTGATATGAAAGAACCAGCCTTTCCGCGAGGATTGGGCGCTGTCAACGTTTACGGCGTAGACGGTGCCGTCCGTGTTGCGTATCGTTCCGGTGCCGGAGCGGCTGTACCACTCTATCCCCCTGTAGCCCGCCTCAAAACTTACCCGCCGGGAATAGGCGTAGGAGAGCGAGACCATATAATCAATCTGCGTTCCGTCGGCGGTATAGAGCACGTTTTGCGCGCCGTTGGTGCGCCAGTTCCAGTAGCCTTCCCCGGTGTATTTCATGCCGGGCCACCAGCTTATCGTGCCGTAAAGCGACCATCTGGGGCGGATTATAAGCCTTTCCCGCGCGCCTATTTTCATGCCTTCCCAGCGGACATTGTAATGCGAGTTCATGCCGGATATCGGGCCGACCTCTGTCGGCGGCTTATAAGGCGGTGATTTTGTGTCCGGCTGGTCCGACAGCAGCTGGCTGCCGTTGGTCAGATGAAGCGAGTCGCTGTAGCCGGAATATCCCACAAACAGGTCCAGCGTCCCCAGCCCGCGCCTGTAGCCGAAAGTGTCCACCGTATGGTAAAGCAGCCGGTAATAAACCGCCGCAGAGGCTATTTTGGAGGAACCGTCCAGTTTCGCGCGGACCGCGGAATAATCGCGCATATCGGGGTTGTGCCAGACCGTCGGATTCGGCGAGGGGGTGAAGTACAAATCCCCGCCGGGGCGGCTGTACCAGTCGTGAATATATCCCGGTCCGTCGTCCACCCCGGCAAAGCCGTATTCCGCCCCCAGCGAGAACCCGTGCTTGAGTTTCAGCTCCGCGGAAAGCATGTACCACACGCAGTCTATGCCGCTGAAATCCAGGCTGGTGCCGGCGCTGCCGCCGCCTTCCGCCGGCGGCTGGTAAAACGGCCTGTACGGTGCGGAGGTTTGCACATGGTCCCGCCCCACAGTCGCCCACGGGCCGAAGCTGACTGAAAGTCTGCCGTTGTCAAAACGGGTATTGGGCGGCGGGGGCGGATTCATCAGTTCATATTCCCCCCCCATCGCGCCTTCCGAAAAAACAAAAAGCGCTGCAGCGAAAACAAACGCGCGCATCATTCTGAAATTATATGAATTTGGGCGGGTGTCCGATAGATTCACAAAGCGCTTGACAACTTTCCCGAACCTGCTATAATATCAGTGTACTGGCACGCTAGTACACATGGCGCCAGGCAAAACGGAAAGCTAAAGGAGAAAAAAGGACATGAAAAAAGTTACGATAATCGCAGCCGCGGCATTGCTGGCGGCGGGCCTGTGCGCCATGCGCGCCGGCGCGGGCGGCGGCGCGGATATCTCGCTGAATTATTCGCTGGAGTATTCGCTTGTGGCCGGCGGACACAAGGCCAAGGGCGAGATAGCGACCCCGGAAGGCAGGGAAAACATCGTCGAGCTGCCGAACGGAAAATTATCAATGCGAATAAGCCCTACAAACGCGGATTCCGCGAAAATAGATGTTACGGTTTATGACGCTCACGGCAATGTAGAGGCCGCGACGGCTGTCACCGCGCGGAAAGACAGGGAGGCGTCCGTGTCGCTGAAAAATTATGCCGTGGAGATTTGCGCGCTTACCGTCAAACCGGCATGGGATTACGCCAACGCCTGGCGTTACTGATTGGATAAAGGCGATGCCTGCCGGAAACCCCGGTTTCCGGCAGGCTGCAAGGAGCCGCGATGATTAAAATAGATCCAGCGTTGCCCGTGCCGATAAACGAGCAGATAAAATCCGCCGTAAAAGGCCTTGTCGCGCGCGGGCTGCTGCGCCCCGGCGACAAGGCGCCCAGCGTGCGCGCGCTGGCGCTGGAGCTTAAGGTGAACCCAAACACCGTTGCGCGCGCGATGCACGAGCTTACGCTGGAAAACATTCTGGAAGCCCGCCGGGGCGAGGGGGCCTTCATCTCGGCGGAGGCGCCGCGCAAAAGCGCGCGCATAATAAAGGAAGCCGCCGCCGGTTTCGCCGAAGCGCTTCAATTGGCCAGGCGCGCCGGGCTTTCGTGGGCCGACATAGACGTTGAAATTTCCAAATGCCGCAGGGAGGAGAAATGACCGCTCATAATTTCGCGGTGAAAGCCGCCGGGGTGCGTAAAAGTTTCGGCAGAAAATCCGTGCTGCGCGGTGTTGATTTTGAGATTGAGCCGGGCCGCGTGGCGGGGCTTTTGGGGCTGAACGGGCAGGGGAAGACAACCCTTATAAAAATCCTGCTGGGCATCACGGCGGCGGACGAGGGCTGCGCGGAAGTCTCCGGCGTCGAGGCAGACTCAGGCGGTAAGGTCCGGCTCGCTGCGGGGTATATACCGGAGCGTCCGGCATTCCAGCCGTTTATGACGGCGGGCGAGATTTTCGCCTTCCGTTCAAGATTTTATCCGACGTGGAACCATGAAAAAGCTGCCGCGCTGGCCCGCAGGCTTGGTCTTGACTTGAATCTGCGCGCCGGCAAAGCCAGCAAGGGCGAGACGGCGAAAATCGCCTGGGTTTGCGCCGCCGCGCATAATCCCGATGTGTTGATTCTGGACGAGCCTGCCAGCGGGCTTGACGCCCTTGCGCGGGAGCAACTGCTCTGCCGGCTTATAGAGGAGCTCTCGTCCGAGGGAAAGACAATACTTGTCGCCAGCCACCGGCTGGAGGATATGGCGGGAATTCTGGATGATATCCTGCTTTTGTCCGGAGGGCGGATTGCCGGCATATACGACGCGCACGGATTGTCCGCGTCGGCGCGCAGAATAACCGGCAGGGCAAGGCAGGGCGCGCAAATGCCGCAATCGCCTCTGCTTGTTCCGCTTGAAAGCGAGCTGCCGCTTCTGGCTTTCGCCGCGTTGGACGATGCCGCAATAAAAGCGGTTCATGAAAGCGGCGTTCTGGAAAATGCGCAGGAAGAGCCGCTCGGGTTCGCAAAAATTCTGGCCGCGCTTTTGTCGCTGGGCGGCAACGGAAGCGGACTCTCCGTAAAAGGAGAAATTCTATGACCTTAAACGCGGTTTTTGTCCGGCTGCGCGAAATCAGCGCGCTTGTGAAGCTGGAATTGCGCAAGCACAGACTGCTGTTCTGGGGGCTTGCCGCAGCTTACGCGCTGGTGCCGCTTGCCGCTGTCGCGGCGGGCAGATTGTCGAAACAATGGGCCGATTCTGCTCCGGCGGCGGTATTGCTTCTGGCTGCTGCGGGCGTGCCGTTTGCCGCGTTGGTATTAGGTCCGGCTATGGGCGCGGCGGCGCGGCGTGACTGGAGGACAGATGAATCATTGCCCGTTGCTCCGACGAGTCGATTGTTTGCCGGCCTTTTCGCGGCAGCGATATTTCTTGCCCTGCTGTGCGTTATGATTGCGGCTTGTGCCAGCGGTTATGCCGCCAAAATCGGGAGTCCGGAATTTGCCGCTTTCGCTTATTACTGCGGTCTGGGGCAGTCTCCGTTTTTGAGGATGATACCGCTTGGTGCCGCGCCCGCGCTGGCCGCGTTTGCGCTGTTGCCGTCGGCTTTCCTGATGAGCTGGCTTACCGGCGGCGCCGTGGTCGGCGCGGCGCTTGCATTGCTTGCGAATTCCGGCGCGGCGCTGGCTGTGCTGTTCGCCTTCCGGATTAATGTCGTCAACGATGGTCTGTATTATTCCCGTGCCGGAGTGTGGGCGGCGTTGATTGCGGCAACGGTTTCACTGGCGGGAGTATGGTATTTTGCGCGCACCTCAGGCAGGTCGGCGGGGCTTTCGCCCGCGCGCGCCGCGGGGGCAGCGCTGGTTCTGGCTCTGCCGCTGCTGGGCGGGCTGCTTGCGCTGGCGGGCGGGATGCGCGGCTTGAAAAACGCGCTGATGCCCAGGTTTTATGAGTCGTATCCCTTCCTCGGAAAAACCGAAATTGGCGAAGCCGACGGCGTAGTGGCGCAAGGCCTTGCCGGAGATGCCCGCAAGGACGTTTATTTCCTGAGGCCGGACGGCTCTCGCATACTGCTTGTAAAACACGAAGGCCCGTTGCTTGGCGGCGTTGGCGGGTGGGGTTATATGGGGCAATGCCTTTTTTCGGCTGACGGCACATTGTGGCTGACGCTTGACCGCAAGGACGGCGCCGAATTGTACAGCGGACGTCCGGATGGCGAACTGAAATTGGCCGCCATGCTGCCATCTTTTCCCAACAGCTACAACCTTGTCCGAACTGATACAGGCATGGAGTTATTGCGGCATAAACGGCGCGTTCCCGCCGGCAAAAAAACCGGAACGGGGCCGGAGGAAAACGAATACTTTTATGCTGCGCTGCCTTTTGACGGTAAACCGCAATGGAAGCGGTTTGCCGGCGGCGTCAACGAATACATGGCTCGACAGGGCTATGCAAAATGGGACACACGATACGACGTCAAGACCTGCTCCGTATCGGACTCGCGGAACGAAAAAAGACGGACCTGGCGGCTTAACGACGGCAAATCCTGCAAATTTTTCGCCTCCGTCGGACGCATAAACACGGACAACGGCTGGCTGTTCGGCGCCAGTGTGCTGACTAAAGACGGCAAAACGGCTTCGGCGTTATTGCGTAAAGACGGCTCGGCGACAGTGATATGGCGAACATACTATCCGCATCAACTGCCCGGCGGCGGCATTGGCTTGCTGGGACTGACGGAGCCGGACGGAAAAGGAAACGCGATACATGCCGCCGGCAACAGCGTCTATTATACATTCGCCCCGGATGAGACAGCCAACCCTCCTCTGACGACATTACATCCTGTTGATGTTTTGCGCGCCCGCGCCGGATTGGTGTGGCATGTAACGGAGGAAACCGGCGAGACGCCTGCGAGATTTGTGAAATACGACCTGTCGGCGAAAAAAGAGATATTTTCCATCAAATTCCGCAAACATGACGGGTGGCATGCCGGAAAGGAAACGGTATGGCCGCCTTCGCCCCGGTTGAAGGAGTTTGAGGCATGTCCGTCGGGGGTTTTTGAGTTTTCAAACGGCGGCGTCCGGTTCTACGACTGGGACGGGCATTCCGTGAACATTAAGGCGGCGGGGTGAATTGTATGATTGCGAAAAACGCCTGTTTTATCTGTCTTGACGGAATGGCCGCGCTTGTGAAGCTGGAATTGCGCAAGCACAAAATGCTGTTTTGGGGCCTTGCCTCGGTTTACGCGCTGGCGCCGCTTGCCGCTGTCGCGGCGGGGAAAATTTCGCCGAAAGAATACGGAGATTTACCGGCGGCGGTATCGCTGTTTCTGTTTGCGGTCGGCGTGCCGTTTGCGGCGTTTGTGTTCGGCGGGGCGATAGGCGCCGCTACCCGGCGCGAATGGCGGGAAAGCGAAGGGCTGCCAGTCTCGGCGGAGAAGCGGGTATTCGGCGCGTTTGCGGCGGCGGGCATATTGCAAATGCTTTTGCTGCTTGTTGTTGTGGGGTTGTGCGCCGCCGCCTGGTTTTTATCAGAGGGCGGTTCAATAGGGGCCAGCGATCATTCTCACGACATGGCCGATACGGAAAACATGGTTGAAACGTTGTTGTTTTTCCGGCAGACGTTCATCGCGGGATTTATGCTGCTTGCATCGGCTTTTTTGAGCGGCTGGCTGGCAACAGGCGCTGTTGCGGCGGCGGCATTGGCATTGATTCTCAACGCCGGCACAATCGCCGCCGTCGGTTTTTCAATGGCCGCAATGCTGTATGACTGGAGTTATTCCTCGTATGCCTGGATATGGGCGGTTGCCGGGTCTTTTGCCGGGTCGGTATCCGGGATATGGTATTTTGCCCGCGTTATGGGCAGGTCTGTCGGATTCTCGCCCGCGCGAATTGCCGTTGCCGTTCTGGTCCTGTTGTTGCCGACGTTAAGCGGGCTGCTCTCGCTGTCCGCGGGCGTGCGCGCTTTCGAAAACACGGTGATTCCCCCCTCAGCGTCGGTTTGGGAAAATCCGTACGACGGATTGCCGCCGCAGGCGCGCGAATTGGCTGACGGCGTTCCGGCGCGGACTCTTGCGGGAGGGACGCTCGGCGGCATTTATTTCCTGAAACCGGATGGCTCGCGCACACTGCTTGTGGAGCGCAGGGGCCGGCTGCTTGAAGCGCGAAACGGCTGGGGCCACATCACAAGATATGCTTTCGCGGACGACGGCACGCTTTGGCTGCTGTATTCAGCCGGAGCGAACACGGAAATTTACGGCGGACGTCCCGACGGAAAACTAAAGCTGATTGCCTCGCTGTCCGGATACTACTCATACAACTATTATCTGGCCAAAACGGCAACAGGGATGGCGCTGGTTAAGGCGGGTGTCTCTAAGTCATCTGTCAAAAGAGCCGCCGGGAAAGCGCGTGAAACATCCGAGGATTTCTCCGCAGTTCTGCCGTTCGACAAACCGCAATGGAAACGGTTGGACGGGTGGGTTGGGAACAGGATTATCCCACAACCGCGACTGGACGGCAGGACATGTTCCGTCTCCGGCGCGCTGCCGGGCGGGAAAAGCCGGACGTGGCGGTTGAACGACGGCAAACCGTGCGGATTTTTTGAATCCGCCGGATTTATGCGAATGGAGAACGGCTGGACATTCGGCATCGGCTTGGAGAGTCGCGGCGGCAAGCCGGCCACGGCATTGCTGCGCGAAGACGGTTCGTCAACCATGATATGGCAAGGTGTCAAACTGCTATGGGGAAGCGAGCGTCCAGGCGGCGGCTTTTCGTTCACACATAAAGAGGCAGATGCATACAAACGCTACTCAATCGCGCCGGACGGCGTCACAAACCCGCCGACAGATGGAGGAGGAATCCCTTTGCGCGTTCGCGCGGGACAAATATGGTATTTCATGAATGAAACGGATAAGCAAGCGGCGGAGTTCGTGAAATATGACATCGCAGCCGGGAAAAATATTTTCTCCATAAAAATGCGGAAAGCCCCCGATTTTGATGCAATACGAGGGTCATATAGACATTTCACGCTGCCCTGTCCGTCCGGAATTTTCGAGTTTTTAGACGGCGATGTCCGGTTTTATGACTGGGAGGGCCGCTCCCGCGGTATTTGAGAGGTTTTTGTTAAAAATCGCACCACTGCTTGCCGGAGGCGGCGCGCTTTGCGGAATCTATGAACACGGTGCCCATCAGCACGGATTTGGTGTTGGCGTTATAGACCCAGCCGCCGGTTTCGGTTACTGCATCGGCGGGATTGGCGTAATTATCCTGTGTGATGACGCGCACCGCGGCGGACAGCTTGTGCCCCGGTATTTCCAGCGCCGGCAACTCTCCGAGGTAATCAGGCGACAGGCTTGTCAGGGAGGAGGGATAGAACCCCCTGTCCTCCTTGAACGCCTCCACCGCCGTGCGCACCAGCGACACGGTAAGCTCCGTGATATTTTCCCGTATGGCCGCCGCGGTCTTGCCGGAGGAGTAGGCCAGTTTCTGCCTGGCCAATGAAAGCGCCTGCTGCGCGCTTTCCGCGCGCGCGCGGAACAGGTCCCGCGCGCGGGTGCCGTAGGAGGCGGCCATCGCGTCGTTGCGCGGCGCGTTTCTGAGCGCGAACATCGCGGTTATGAGCGCGCGGTATTTGGAATCCTCCACGCGCTGGGCGTTTTTGCGCAACACGTCGAAATCCTTTGACAGCATGTCGGCGTTCTGGCGGAAATCCAGCAGCCCCCTGTCCTTGAGTTTGTAATTGAAGACGTCGCGCGCCAGTTGCCGGAAATTGTATATCGCGTTCATAAGCTCCAGCCGGGGCACGAAATCTTTGTTGGCGGCAAGCGCGGATATGGCGGCGACCGTCTCTCCCGTCTTGTCTATTTCCTGAAAAAAGGCCACTATGGAATCCTGCGGCACCCGCTGCTGTATATCCATGCCGCCAAGCAGGCGCGGTTTCACATTATCGTTGGGCAGCACGGGGCCGTCTTCCTGATATGTATACTGCGCCTGGCTTTGCGCGGAGGCGGGCTGGTAAGAGGGCGCGGGCGGCTGCTGCGCCCGCAGTCCGGGCGAAGACAGGACAACAAACAACACAGCCGCAAGAATACGCATACCAATAGTATACCCCCATTTTCCGCGGTTGGATAGCGCGGAATCCGCTATCCGGCCTAAACTCCCGGTTTCGCCGTTTTCTTATGCCATTGCCAGGCCGTGCGCACGATGGTGTCAAGCCCGGCGAACTGCGGTTTCCAGCCCAGTATTTTCACGGCTTTTGACGCGTCGCCAAGCAGCACGGGCGGGTCGCCGGGCCGGCGCGGTTTTTTTGTTACGGAGATTTTCCGCCCGGTAACCGCTTCGGCGGCGGCTATCACCTGCCGCACGGAAAACCCGTTGCCGTTGCCGAGATTGAAACAGTCGCTGGCCCCGCCGCCGTCCAGATATTGCGCCGCCAGCATATGCGCCGAGGCGAGGTCGCTTACGTGGATATAATCGCGTATGCAGGTGCCGTCGGGCGTGGGATAGTCGTCGCCGAACATGCCGACCGCGCCGCCGGAATCCGCCGCAGCCAGGATGTTGGGGATAAGATGCGTCTCCGGCGTGTGCAGCTCGCCCGTTTCCAGCTCCGGGTCCGCGCCGGAGGCGTTGAAATAGCGCAGCGCCGCGTAGCGGAAACCGTAAGCCGCAGAAAAGTCCGCCAGAGCCCTTTCCACCATCAGCTTGGTGCGCCCGTAGACATTTATGGGATTCTGCGGATGGTCTTCGGTAAGCGGTATTTTAAGCGGCATGCCGTAGGTGGCGCAGGTTGACGAGAATACGAATTTCCCGACTCCCGCCCGCCGCATGGCGGACAAAACCGATATCGCGCCGGCGGCGTTGTTGCGGTAATACTTTTCCGGGTCGGACATGGATTCGCCCACTTCTATGAACGCGGCGAAATGCATTACGCAGTCAACCTTGTATTCGCGGAGAGCCTGCTCCAGCCGCGCCGTGTCCAGTATGTCGCCCTCCACAAATTCCCCCCATTTCAGGTTTTCCCTGTGGCCGGTGGAGAGATTGTCATAGACCACGGTTTTCATTCCGCTTTTGGCCAGCAGCTTGTTGACATGCGAGCCGATATAGCCCGCGCCTCCGGTAATCAGTATCATGTCGGGCCCCTTATTTGTCAAGCAGCACGACCACGCCGTAGCGCGGCAGCGTCAGCGCGGCTGCGTCTTCGCCTGTCAGCAGCGATTTCATTTTCCGCGGCAGCGCGAAGCGCGCCTCATCGCCGCCGAAATTGATAAGTATGAATATCCGTCCGTTTTCGCTTTCGCGGGGGCAGACCTCCACCCCTTCGGGAACCGGGCCGAAGGCCGGTTTCACCCCGCTTTCCCCTGCCAGCCGCCGCGCCAGCGAGGCGAGCAGCGCGTCGTCCAGAACCGCGCCGATATAGGTTATGCCGCCTTTGCCGTAATCGCGGCTCAGCACGGCGGGGGCGCCGTCCAGCCAGCCGTTGGACTTGCCGTATGAAAGCAGCGTCTTCGCGCCGGCGGCGGAGGCGCTCAACTGCTCCGCCCATACGGTTGCCTGTCCGCTTCCCAGCTCGCCGGAGACGGGAACGGCTTTCTCAAGCGCGTAAAACTGTTCCACCCGCCCGCCCAGCGCGTCCGCCAGCCAGCCGGGCTGGCGCTGCGGAAGCAGGGCGTTGAATTCGTCTTTCATGGCGGCGCGGGGGCCAAGCACAAGACGCCCGCCGCCCCGGACATAATCGGCCAGACGCCGCGCCGTCTCCTGCGGCAGCATGTTCAGGCTGGGCGCGACGATGACGGCGTAGCCGTCAAAACTCTCTGCGGGATTGATTACGTCCACGGACTGCGACACGTCCCTGAACGCCTTGTAGAAGTTTTTCAGGACCGCGAACTGGTCGTAGGCGGCGGTATGCTGCTGGAAGTCAATCGCCCAGCGGTTTTCGGGGGCGTAGAGAAACGCAATTTTGGACACGGGGCCGGTCCCGCTAATCAGCTTGCCCGCTTTTGCGAATTCCTCGCCGATTTGTCTGACCTCGTCATAGACCGGCACGGGCGAACCGTCGGCTCCTACGAGTGTGCCGTGGTACTGCTCCTGCCCGTTTAACGCGCTGCGCCACTGCCAGTAGGACACCGCGTCCGCGCCGTGGCCCACCGCCTCCCAAGCCAGCGCGCGCGTCTCGCCCTTGTCCAGGCTGCTGTTGACGGCGAACCAGTTGACCATGGCCGGCTGGGTTTCCATCACCCAGAAGTTCCGGCGTTTGAGGCCGCGCGTGTAGTCGTGCTGGAGGCCGTTGTAGGCCGGGTCGGCGTGGCCGGTTACGATGTAATCGTCCCAGGCGGCGAGTGTGAGATTTTTTGCCACCGGATAGCCGTCAAACGCCGGCAGCAGAAATCCCAGGAAATTGGAGGTGATGAACTGGCCGGGGGAGGCGTGTTTGCGTATCTCGTCCAGCTGGTTCTGCTGATAGTCCGCCCAGACGACATTGCCGAAGCGGTTTGCTTCCAGCCGCAGGGCGGGGTTGTTGATGCTGTCGGGCCCGGCGGAGGGCGTTCCCGCCCACACCCAGTTCAGCCGCTCCGCGGGGCTGTGGTATGCGGGGGCAAACGGGATTTCGTTCCAGTCGTCGTATGTCTGGCTCCAGTAGCGTGTGGCCCAGCGGTTGTTTATATTGTCCAGCGAGCCGTATTTGTCCTTCAGCCAGCCCCGGAACAGGTTCGCCGTGTGCGGGTCATAGGAGAGCTGGCAGTACTCGTTGTCAATCTGCCAGCCGATGACGTTGGGGTCGTTGCCGAAACGTTTTGCCATCTCGCCCGCTATTTTGCGGGACAACTCGCGGTATCTGGGGTTTGTGAAAGAGAACTGCTGGCGGTTGCCGTGGGCGGCGGTTTTTCCGTTTTCGTCAATGCGCAACGTTTCGGGATACTTTCTGGTCAGCCAGGCCGGCGGCGCGGCGGTCGGGGTTCCCAGCACTATGTAAATGTGATGCGCCTCGGCCTTGCGTATGGCGGTGTTGAGCCAGTCAAGGTCATATGCGCCTTCGGAGGGTTCCATCGCGCTCCACGCGAACTCGCCGATTCTGGCGACGGTGATATGCGCGGCTTCCATTCTGGCGAGGTCCTGGTCCCACTGGGACTGGGGCCATTGTTCGGGATACCATGCCGCGCCCAGCAGTATTTGCCCGCGGCTGGGGTCGGTCCCGGCGGCGGAGGCCGCGCCCGCAAGGCACAGCAGCGCGGCGGCCAGCGGCAGAAGTTTTTTTATTCCCATATTCAGCTCCTTTTGAATTGCGGTGTCCCGCTATTTACCGGGCGCGACCAGAACCGTTGCCGTGTGCGGCGTTTTCCGCCCGTACTCCCGCGCGGTTTCTTCTGCGGCGGCTGCGCCGGTCCCGGGGCGCGCCAGCGCCACGATGCTGCCGCCGAAGCCGCCGCCTGTCATGCGCGCGCCGTAAACGCCGGGCTGCCGCGACGCGATGTCCACCAGCAAATCTATCTCCGGGACTGAAACCTCGTAATCGTCCCGCATGGAGACGTGGGACCGGCGGAATAATTCACCCAGCGTTTCCATATCGCCTTTTTCCATGGCGCGGACGGCCTGCAGCACGCGTTCGTTTTCGGTTAGCACATGGCGAGCGCGGCGGTTCAGCGGTTCCGGCAATGCCTCAACGCGGGAAAGGCCGTCCGGCGGGATTTCGCGCAGCAGTTTGACGCCCAGCAGCGAGCAGGCTTTTTCGCATTCCGCGCGGCGGGTGTTGTAGCCGCCGCCGGAATTGGAATGCGACACTCCCGAATTGATGACCAGTATCTCCGCGCCTTCGGGAACGGGCACCCGCCTGTGGCTGAGGTCCAGCGTGTCTATAAACAATGCCGCGTCACGCCCCGCCAGGCTGGAGGCCATCTGGTCCATTATGCCCACCCGCGCGCCGACAAATTCATTTTCAACGCGCTGGCCCAGCCGGGCTATGGTCAAATCGTCAAGCGAAAGCCCGAAGGCCGCGCGCAGCGCGCGCAGCATGGACACCTCAAGCGCCGCGCTGGAGGAAAGGCCGCTGCCTATCGGCACATCCGAGGCGATGGCGGCCTCAAACCCGACGATAATGTGATTTTCGCGCGCCAGCAGCCATGTTACGCCCTTGATATAATCCGCCCATGTTTTGGAGCGTTCCTCCCGGCCCAGCTCGTAGGCGCAAACCGAGGCCTCTCCCCCCATGGCGCTGGAAAGCCTGACAGTTCTGCCGGCAACGGGCTGAAGTTTTACCGTGGTGCGCTGCGGAATTGCCATGGGCAGCACGTAGCCGCCGTTGTAATCGGTATGCTCGCCGATGAGGTTCACCCGCCCCGGCGCGGAAGCTGTAACCGCCGTCATCTTATCCATATATCGGGCCTGCTCCTGCCGGAGATTTCCATGCGGGGCCATTGCGGGTCCGCCGTCAGTATTTCCAGCCCGTCCTCGCCGAGGAGGACGGTGTCTTCCATTTTCGCGCCCGGAAGGCTGGGGTTCCAGGCTAGCGCGGTCTGCGGCTCAAGCCGGACTTCGCAGCCGGGCCGCGCAACTGCCTCGCGCGACAGATAACCGGTCGTGCCGCCCTGGTGATGGCGCAGCTGCTCGCCGGGGTATCCTGCGTCCGCGTATGCGGCGGCGATTTTTCCGAAAATATCCCCGAGGCTGGCTCCGGCGCGGGAATGCTCGAAGGCGGCGGCTTCCACTTTCGCCGCATCGTCCATCAGCCGGCGTTCCGCGTCCGAAGGGGCGCGGAAATAAACGAAGCGGGTCAGGTTCGCGTAAAGCCCGTGCCTGCGCCCGCAGAAAACCAGCATCGCCCTGCCGCCCAGCGGCGCGGTTGTGGCAATGGGATGGCGGTATTTTCCAACGCGGGATTCTCCGCCCGCCAGTATCAGCGCGGGCTCTATGCCGCGCGAAAGCAGCGCCCTTGCGCCCGCGCCGGCAAGCAGCAGCTCGCTCCAGCCGGGCTCCGCCTCTGAAAGCGCCTGACGCATCGCCGCTGCGGCGTCGCGTCCCAGGGCGCGGTAGCGCTCTATCTCCTGCGGCAGCAGCGACTGTTTGACGCGCGCAAGCCCGTCCGGCAGCGCGGCTTCGCCTGCGGCGGGACGGTCGCTGGCCACGGGCGCATATCCGGCTGCGGCCCGGACGAAATTATCGGTTGCGGCCTCGTCGGGCCAGTCGGGGGCGAAAATGTCAAAACCGGCGGGCAGCTCCTCGGCGCGGAGCCGCGCGGCTTCTATGGAATTGGTGAGAACCACGGCCTTGCCGGGAGTTATCAATACCTGCGCTATGCCGGTTTCGGCGGCAAGCAGCACGGTGTGGGAGGCTCCCGCGCAGGCCCAGTTGAACCAGTCCGTCCCGCGCAGCCGGACCGCGCCGATGCCGGCGGCGGCGATTGAGCGGCGCACGCGCTCCAGTTTTGCCGGGATTTCAGACATTTACTTTGACGGCCTGCAGTTCCGCCGCTTTTTCCTCGGGGAGGCAGTCGTTGGCGAACATGCCGGCGCCCAGCTCTGTTCCCGCGAGGTATTTAAGCCGCCCGGGGCTGCGCAGCGCCGGATAAATCTGCGCGTGCAGATGCGCTTCGGGATACTCCCGCGTGTTGACGGGCGACTGGTGGAACACCATCAGATAGGGAAAAGGCCGCTGCCAGAGCGCGTCGTATTTCATCAGCACCGTTTTCAGCGTCCGCGCGAGATCTTTGCGCTCCCGCGCGTCCAGCGCCGCAAACGACGGCGCGGCCCGCCTGGGCATCACCCACACCTCGTAAGGGTATCGCGCGCACACAGGCACGAATGCGGCGGCAGATTCCGTAACGGCCACGACTCTGCCGCCTCCGGCGATTTCCGCGGCGGCCATATCCTCAAGCAGTCCGCGGCCATGCTGCTGAAGGTGCTCGCGCTGCAATTCCAGTTCCCGCGCCGGGACGGGCGGCACAAACGGATACGCGTAAATCTGTCCGTGCGGGTGGTGCAGGGTAACGCCCATTTCCACGCCGCGGTTTTCAAACGGCATGATGTACTGGATGTTTTTGCGGGCGCTTATTTCGGCATATCTGTCCGCCCAGACGTCTATGAGGAGTTCCAGATGCTCCAGTTCCAGCCCGCTCAGGCTGGCCTTGGGGTCCTGGGTGAACACCACAACCTCGCAAACCCCGTCCGCCGGGCGGGATGGCACTCCGACATCGGGTTTTGCCGTGGCGCCCGGAGCCATTGAAGGAAAACGGTTTTCAAAAACCGCCGCGTCGTATTCTCCGGCGGGCAGCTCTGTCGGGAAATCTCCGGGGCGGCTTGGCGCGAGCGGGTTATATTCGGGGGGCGGCAGGAAGGTGCGGTTGTTGCGGTGGCTGGCATAGGCCACCCATTCGCCGCGCAGCGGATGCCAGCGCAGATGCGGGTCGGCTCTGACGGGCGTTCCGTCCGGGCTTGGCGCGCGCAGTTCCCGCGGTATCTCCCGGCGGGAATACAAAAACATGTACCGTCCGTCCGGCTTGGTTAAACCGAGCTTGTTCATAAAGGTATATTTCCCCGAAATCCGCCTGTCCCGTAATATTATACACTATCGCGCGGTGTTGCGGCTCCCGTGCGAAAAAGGTATAAAGTGTACTCGTGAAACCTATTTTACGGCGATTGTTTTTGCTTAAAACTGCGGGCGGGCGCGGCACTGCCGCCAGGACCGCGCTGTGCGTTGCGCTGGCGCTTGGCTCTGCATCCGCATTGTTTGCGGACGCGGACGGCGGCGGGCTGGGCGGCGCCTCCGGCATCATACGGATAGGCATTGTGGAGGCGCAGAAGGGCGCCGTGCTGGAAGCCGCAAGCGGCGCCAGCGCGGTGGACCTGGCCTCCGGCGCGCGCAAGCCGCTGCCGGCGGGAGCCAAACTCTCCGTCTCCCCGGACGAGAACGGCATCCGGCTGGGCGATTACGTTTTCGGCCCCGTAGTGCGCATAAGCGCGCAGGACGGGGCCGCCGGGTTCACCCGCGTCAACGACAGAAGCTACCGCGGCAGCATAATCTTCAAGAAAAAATCGGACAAGGCGATAACCGCCATAGAGGAACTGGGGCTGGAGGAATATCTCTACGGCGTCCTGCCTGCGGAAATGGGCGAGGACTGGCCGGAGGATGCCCTCAAGGCCCAGGCCGTGGTGGCGCGCACTTATGCGCTGTACAGCCTCAACCGCTTTGCGGATTTTGACCTTACTGCCGACGTTCGCAGCCAGGCCTACAGCGGCGCCGACAGGGACCACCCGAGGATAATGGAGGCCGTCCGCGCCACCTCCGGGCAGGTGCTTATGTGGAAAGGCGGGCTTGTGCATTCCTTCTTTCATTCCAATTGCGGCGGCAGGACCACGCCGTCCGTCTGGGGCGGCGACGAGATACGCCCCCTCAAGGGCGTCTACTGCCCCTACTGCAAGTATTCGCGAGACTATTCGTGGACGGTTTTTGTCCCGGAGGAAAAGCTGCTGGATTATCTGCGCGCGGCCTCCATACCGGTAAAGAAGCTGAAATCCATACGGATGCTCAAGCGCAACGGCGGCGGCAGGACAATCACCCTCCGGTTCAAAACCGATATCGGCGGCGTCAATGTCGACATGCACGACCTGCGCGCCTGCATGAGCGCGGAATTCAGAAGCACATACATAGTCCATATCCAGCCGGAGCGCGGCGGCTTCCGGTTTTCCGGGCGCGGCTACGGCCACGGCGTGGGCATGTGCCAGGACGGCGCGCGCAAAATGGCCTGGACGGGCAAAAGCTACAAGCAAATCCTGAAATTCTACTACCCGGGCGCTAAACTGGACAACTGGCATAATGAACCTTGACAGATTTGCCGCGCTGGGCTGCGAGCGGCTGGTTGCCGCATCTCCCGCAGAGCCCAGGGACAGCGCGCGGCTGATGGTTCTCTCCTCCGGCGGCATCGCGCACCGCTTTTTCCGCGATTTGCCGCAATATCTCAAAAAAGGCGACTGCCTTGTAGTAAACGACACCCGCGTTTTTCCTGCCCGGCTGGCGGGCCGCAAGCCCGGCGGCGGCAGCACCGAAATCCTGCTGGTCCGCCGCTGCGGCGCGCCGGACCGCTGGGCCGCCCTCTGTCGCGACGCCAGGCCGGGAATGAAAATAACTTTTGAGAGCGGCGCCCATGCCGAGGCTGTGGAACGGACGCCGGAGGGCGGGTGGATATTTTTGTTTTCCGTTCCGGACGCGCTGGAATTTGCGCGCGGGCATGGCAGGCCGCCGCTGCCGCATTATATCGCCAAGGCGCGCAAAAATTCCGGCGCCCCCCCGGAAAGCGAAACCGACAAAACCCGCTATCAGACCGTTTTCGCGCGGGAGGAAGGCTCCATAGCCGCGCCCACGGCGGGATTTCATTTCACGGACGGGTTATGCGCCGGATTGAAGGCCGCGGACGTTGTAATCGCGCCGGTTACGCTGCATGTGGGCTGGGGAACCTTCCGCCCGCTTTCCGGCGCGCCGGAAAAGCATAAAATGCTGCCGGAATACGCCAGCGTAAGCCAGCAGACCGCAGACGCCGTAAACCGCGCCCGCGCCGCCGGCGGCAGAATCATAGCCGTCGGCACCACCAGTTCGCGCACGCTGGAGACTTTCTGCGTAGACGGCGGCCTTTCCGCCGGGGAAGGCTGGGCGGATTTGTTCATCTATCCGCCTTACAAATTCAAGCTTGTTGACGGGCTTGTAACCAATTTCCATGTTCCCGGCTCCACGCCGCTTTGCATGGCGGCGGCGCTGGCGGGGGAGGACAATCTCTACGCCGCTTACGGCGAGGCCGTGCGCCTCGGCTACAGGTTCTATTCCTACGGCGATGCGATGCTGATTTTATGATACACCGCCCCTTTACCGTGATTGCGCGCGAATCTTCCTGCAAGGCCAGAACCGGCCTGCTGCAAACCCGGCGCGGCGCGGTGCGGACGCCGGTTTTCATGCCGGTGGCCACGCAGGCCAGCGTGAAGGCGCTCTCGGCGCAGGATGTGCTGTCGGCGAAAATAGAATGCCTGCTGTCCAACACATACCATCTTTACCTGCGGCCCGGAGTGGATATTCTGGAACGCGCCGGCGGGATAAGCGATTTCATGCGTTGGCCCGGCCCCGTGCTGACGGATTCGGGCGGGTTCCAGATATACAGCCTCTCCGATATATTCAAATTAAGCGATGAGGGCGCCAAATTCAACTCCCATCACGACGGCAGCCGGCATATGTTCACGCCGGAGAATGTGATTTCCCACCAGAGCAAAATCGGTTCCGCGATGTGGACATGCCTGGACGTCTGCCTGCGCAATCCGGCCAAAGAGGATGAAGCCAGAAAATCGCTGGAGATGACGCAGCGCTGGGCCTTGCGCGCAATGTCGGCCTTCCGCGCAACCGTGCCGGAAGACCGCATAGAAAAGCAGCCGGAGGGCTGGCGCGTTGAGACGCCGCTTTTATTCGGGATAATACAAGGCTCGGTGTATCCGAAGCTGCGTAAATCCGCCGCGCAGTTCATGGCGGAGAAACCGGTCCACGGCTTCTGCATAGGCGGACTTTCCGTCGGCGAAACCCCGGACGAGATGAACTCCGCCGTGGAAGCCGCCGTCGCCGAACTGCCGGACGCCGCGCCCAGATATTTCATGGGGCTTGGCACTCCGGCGGAGATTTGGGACTGCGTGGAGCGCGGCGTTGACATGTTTGACTGCGTCTGGCCCACGAGAAACGCGCGCAACGGCTCCGCCATGACCAGCGTCGGCCCGATTTCAATAAAAAACGCGCAGTACCGCGCCGATAATTCCCCGCTGGATGAAAGGTGCGACTGTTTTGCCTGCCGCACATACAGCAAAGCCTATTTGTGCCATCTCTACCGTTCGCGGGAGCTGCTCAGCCACCGGCTGCTTTCGCTGCATAATATCCGGTTTCTCAGCAGGATGATGGAGACTATCCGCTCCGCCATCGCAACCAACACTTTCGCCGAGGAGAAAAAACGCTTTCTGGCCGATTTCGGCAAGTCAAAAAAACCGCGTTAGGGGGAGATGTCATGGAACTCAAAAAAATACTGGAAGAGCGCCGCTCTTACCGCTCGCTTGAAACAGGGGTCGTAACGGACGAGCTTGTTAAAGAACTTGCGCAGGCGGCGGCGCTGATGCCCTCCTGCTACAACAACCAGCCCTGGCGTTTTGTGTTCGCGCGCGACGGGCAGGTTCTTAAAAAGCTGCATGGCGCGCTCTCGCCGGGCAACGAGTGGGCGCAGGCCGCGCCGCTGCTGATAGCGGTGTTTAGCAAAAAGGATTTGGACTGCGTCATAAAAGAGCGCGAGTATTACCTGTTTGACACCGGCATGGCCGCCTCCGCTCTTATACTGCGTGCCTGGGATTTGGGTTTTGTGGCCCACGCGATTGCGGGCTACGACCCCGCCGCCGTCGCCGCCGCGCTTAACATCCCGCAGGAATTCAACGTAATCGCGCTGATTGTGGTCGCAAAAAAATCCGCGTCCGGCCCGCTGCTGAACGAAAAGCAGGCCGCCGACGAGCCAAACCGCCCCCCCCGTCTCCCCTTCGAAAAATTCGCCTGGCTGGACGGATATAAAGCCTGATATCAGATAACCTGCGGCGTTATCCGCGCGATATGCGGTTGCGAGTTCGCGTTTTATCTTGAAGGTGCGCGCGAAAGACCGGTTTTACGCCAATGCCAGATACCAGTGCATTCGGGGAGAATGCGCGAGCCGGATTTTTTTATTTTCTCGCCCATTTCTTCGCCAAAGAAAAATTCAGCCAGTTCGGCTGCTTCGGCTTTGGTTTTGAATTTATAATCCGTTCTTATGGATGAGCGCGCGAAACCCTGACGCTCAAGGTAATTGTAATAAACCGCCAGTCTCCGGTTGGGAGGGGCGGGTTTGCGGCTACCGGTGCCAAGCGACTCTATTATCACTGCCGTCCCCCCTGCGATGAGAAGTCTTCTCATTTCGTCCAGAGCGGCGTCCACATGAGGCTGCCAATCCGCCATTGCACCCTGCGCCAGATAGCTTATGCTCCATGCCGAGATGGTTATGTCGGCGCAATTGTTGGGCAACGGGATTTTTCTGTTGTCTGCGGGTTTGAGCCGCCAGTTCCTGATGTCGGCCTTTTCAAGCTTTTTCCTCGCTACGGCCAGCATTTGGGTAGAATTGTCAAACGCCGTTATGCTTTTGCTTTCAGTCGCTAATATCAACGTAAGTCTGCCGGTTCCGGCGCCCAGTTCCGCAATATTTTTGCCGCGCCAATCCGCGATTTTGCGCAACGCGCGCGGAATATTTTCCTGACTTCGCCAACGGGACACCCAGTGGTTATTGACGGATAATGTTGTAAAGCTGCTGTTGTTCCGCGTCCATTCTCAATAACTGCTTCTTTCTTTCTCCGTGTTCCGGCGCATACTCCAAC
>Ga0265297_10004515_pt1 | contig 22638 bp, 19 predicted proteins | sample Munlanlwell13791_FD_192502 | JGI IMG/M metagenome (GOLD analysis project Ga0265297, IMG submission 192502) | Leachate microbial communities from a municipal landfill in Southern Ontario, Canada - Leachate well 137-91 | ecosystem: Engineered > Solid waste > Landfill > Unclassified | place... | reverse complement strand
TTTATCCGGCAGGCCCGGGATATGCGAATCATGATTGCCGGCCACACCGCGGAAATCACTGATCTCCTTGAGATCGTTGACAAGGTCTTCGGAATGAAAGTCGCCCAGATGAACGACCATATCCATCCGCGTGAGGGCATTGATTAAAGAAGAGGGCAATTCACTGATGCGGTGAACGTGCGTATCAGATATAACACCTATTTTCATGATGATTTCTTATTTAAATTCGACGCCCAGAGCAGGGCTAAATTCTCGTTTATTATATCCTGTCTATGCATGATTGTCCATCAAAATAAGTTCATGGTGTAATGCTTCTACAGTCAACCACCCGACCCTCCCAGGTTGAGCCCCACAACGCCGGCTATGACCAGCGCCATGGATACGGCCTTGAGCAGCGTAAAAGGCTCCTTGAACCAGAAGAGCCCGATGATGGCAATGAGGAAGGTGCCTACCCCCGACCAGATGGCGTATGTCAGGCTGAGGTCGAGCTTCCTGACGGCAAATGACATGAGGGTGAAGCTCACCCCGTAAAATACGAAAATGAGCACCGAAGGGACCCACTTCGTGAATCCCTCGGAGAGCTTTAAACAGGTGGTCCCGCATACCTCCATGATGATGGCGCACACAAGAAGTATCCAGCTCATAATATTCACGTCCTTTTCCCGAACATTTTAATGGGATTATACAGGCAATAATACGTGTTTGCGAGAAATAGGCTGAAGCGGTAATCTGCGTAAGCGTGTTATTAAACTCGCTCCTGGATTATCCTTCTTATAATCGATTACCGCTGCTATTTGTATCCAATGTGAATAAAAATCCGCTTGACTTTACGTTAACACTAATATGTTTGTATTTACGTATATATTGAGCAGATCCCCGAAATTGTCAGGAAAAAAATTGAGGATTTAATTGGTAATATCATGACTAAAACAATTTATTTGAGCGAATTAATATCACAGATCAGTGGCGGGGCGAGCATAGTTATTGGTGGATGGGGACAGATAAGAAAACCTATGTCCGTTTTAAGAGAAGTTATTCGCTCAGGTAAAAGGGATCTTACAATTATGTCTCTCGGAGGTCTAGATATTGACCTCCTGATCGGCGCAAACGCGGTGAAAAAGTCATTTATCCATTTGCCTGCATTGAAGGATTGCCGGTTACCTTGGGCAATTTCCGGCGTGCCACATTTAAGCTGGAAGAGCTCAAGGATTTCCTTGTCAAGGAGATGTACATTGCGAGTTTCAAGGTGCCTGAACGTCTGGAATTCATTGATAAGTTGCCCATAACAAAAATAGGCAAATACGAGAAGAAGAGCCTGCGTGAAAAGATAACCGGTATGTTAAAGAGTGAAGGGGAAATTGCCTGAATAAATTTTGTAATATACCCCAACTCTGCTATATTAACACTTTGCTTCCAATATTAAAACCTTCTTATTAAACCATATAATAAGATGTCAATTGCATCCGCCTCAAAACGGGCTGAATTATTGTTGAATTTTCCTCTTGAAATAAAGTAGTTTGTATACTCCATTGCTCCCGCAGCAATTATTGCCGTTAGGAACGGATCGACATTACGGAAAACCTTGTGCTTGATGAGCTTTTCCAAATCTGCTGCCACCGGCTTGATCCTGATGCTATAAGCGTCATCAAGCATCTTGGCAAATATACCCGGCTCTTTGACTGCGGCTGCACGCAGCAAATTCATCATATCAGCCCACTCCGGGTATATTTTCCGGAATGCAGTGGCCACTTTATTTAGTCTTTCTTTTACCATCTCTGTATCTTTCGTTTCCGATAACAGCTGTAGATCTTCGGGAAGATTGTGTCTGAAATCGATAACAATTTCGTTAATACAATGTATAAACAGGTCTTCCTTGTCCTTGAAATATTTATATATGGTATTACGATTTATACGCGCAGCTTTTGCTATGTCTCCTATAGTAGCACCCTCATATCCGTATTTACGGAAGACGGGTATGCTCGCGTTTATGATCCGTGTGCGTGCTATCTGTAATTTATCGGGATGACCGGCTTCGGCATCATTGCTGGGATCAATATCCAGAAGATCTTTAATGATATTAACCACCCTCTTCTTCTTACCTATCTTCTTAAAGAGCTCAAGTCTTTTCAGGTGCTCCGGGCCGTAGAACGCTCGGGTCTTGCTAATCTTTGAAGGCTCAGGCAATATGCCTTTGGCCACGTAATACCGGATCCTTGAGACGCTTACTCCCGAAATCCGGGAAAGCTCTGAAATTTTCATATAATTGTTTGACTCGTACATATATTAGAACGAAAAGTGCCTTATTAATTCGGTAATTATAGTCTTTAAGAATTCAACCAGTCATATTATGCTCATTATAAAACATGAACCTGATATTTAATAATGTTATTTAATACCATTTAATAACATATTATTTATATATCACAAGTTTTAAATATACAGAACATATAGTGTAATGCAGTTAAAAGTATCCAAAACCCCTAGTAGTATCCTCAATAACGATGACAAAAGTAACAATGGTGACATTTAGTCAACTACAATTCTATGATCCATTATGTTTGACAAATAATATTATATAGTACTATTATATAATATATTGTCAATACTACATAATATTTAAACTTGGTTTATTGAAATAATATGAGGGTGAAGGTTGGGCAGCCAAAGGTTTCATCTGGCTCGAAAGAAGGGATACTCCTACTCTGGAGGGAAGAGGGGTGAAGAGCATTTCCGGTAGCAGCCCTTGCCTTTTTCAAACACATTGTCCCAGTGATACCGTATTGATTAGGGTGCCCAGAGGCAGAGCCATTTTTTCCGTTGAGCAACATGCAGCATATATATATCATTTACATGAGGGTGTTGTCGGTACAACGATTACTACGTCAACGGGATGTAACATGGTGTCGGCGATCATTGTGCCCCCGCAGCTAGTAGGGATTGCCGGCTTGGCCGGCATGTACAGCCCGCGGCATATACTTCATCTGGGGGAGGCGAGGGCAATTACACCGGTTACTTATTGCAAGGTCAGGCGTGAAGCTGTTTGGGCGTTGTTCAGCGATAGAGAGATGCTGGCTCAAATAATGGATCTTATATGTAATATGGTGTGCAATATGAGCGTTCTGAGGTCATTCCCCGAAAAGGCAGGCATTTGCAGGCAAGTTCTTATTATTCTAAACATGCTTGGAAGAAGTATTGGCACCTGTGAATCGGATGGTATGTTAACACTGCATGGGATCACGCATGAGGATCTTGCGTTAATGATCAATACTTCACGAAATACAATAACGCGGGTTTTGAGTAGGTTGGAGAGGGACGGGCTGGTGGAAACTCACAGGCGGGAAATCATCTTAACAAAGCCACAATCATTCTTACGCAGTCTCTTAGTTTAGTTATCGGCGGTTTGGCGGTTTTTTCCATCACTTTTTATATGTATGTCAAATTTAGAGTTCAGTTATGGCATCATTGCATCAATTGTTGCATTCCGGCGGTATCACATATGGCAGACGCCGATATTTTGGTTTGTTAATATTTCCACGTCTATGTAATAGCCTGGCTCTTAAAATTTGGCCGATCATGTTATAGAGACTGGATCGCAAATTAATTGCCCGGAGTGAAATGGGGGTGTTATGTTCATTTTTGATTGTGAATGCCATATGTTACCTCTAGCAGACGATATCAATTACTTCCCTTATTACAAAATGAACCAGTGGGCCCTGCGAAGCCTCCTGCGGGGGCTTGCTCCACTATGGCTATACGGCGTTCGCGACAGGATAACAGTGGAAGAAATGCGGGATATTACAAGAAGGCGCGCGGGAAAGGAAACCGGCGAGTCAGCGGCTGCGCTCGTAGAAAAGATGGACGAATCAGGAGTACAGATGGCATGTGTCTTACCCGAAAGTTTTTTACCCATGTCCTGTGGCGTTCGCATGATGTCGACAAACGGGTGGCTGGCACGGGAGATTGAGAAATACCCGGACCGGCTTGTGGGAGTCTGCAATGTGGGGCCGATTATCTCAAGGGGTGTGAAGAACGCGGTATGGGAGCTTGAGTACCTGGTAAAAGAGCTGAACTTCAAAGCGGTAAAGTTCTACCCGGTAGATGACGTTCCCATAAATGACGAACGTTTGTGGCCATATTATGAGAAGATCCAGCAACTGGGCATCCCGCTATTCATCCATACCGGCTTTTCATGGTGCGTACCGGGACGCTCAGCCAACTGTTTACCATGGCTGCTTGAAGATGTATGTGAGGAATTCCCCGGGATTACGATTCTTGCATATCACCTGGGCTATCCCTTCACCGATGCGATGAATATATGCGCTGCGAAATACCCCAATCTCTATGTAGGTACAAGCATGCTGCCGGTATTTGGCCATGGACTAAGCGTGAGAGCACAGATCCTGTTGGCGGAAGCGATCATGCATGCCGGTATAGATAGGATTGTCTGGGGTACGGATATGGGAGCAAACGTCGGGGAAGTCGAGTTATTAGAAAAATTTCAAATAAGTAAGGAAGTCCAGCGCGACTATGGATATCCCGCTATAAGTGAAGAAGACAGAGCAAAATGGGCAGGTCTTAATCTTGCCCGGATATTAAAAATCACACCGCCGGAATTGAAATAATAACACACAGTCAATCAGGGAGGAAGTAATGTACGACAGCTTGTTTCAGCCCATAAAAATTGGACCGGTGGAGATAAAGAACAGGATTGCCATGGCGCCCATGAACTCCCAGGGTGACAAGGATGGGCATCCCACGCTTCAATACATGTGCTATTTCAACGCAAGGGCGTTGGGTGGGTTTGGTATGATGACTACTGGATCAATCCTGACCAGTAAGGAAGCCCGTGATGAGTATCCACTCGTCCCTTATTTGTACCCGGGTAGTTTCAACGGGGGCTACTATTTTGATTTCACTGAAGGGATACATTCGATGGGCACCGATACAAAGATCTTTGCCCAGCTCAGTCCGGGTTTTGGCAGACAGACGGGTAGAAATGGGGTTCGCGGGGCCTCTCCTATACCCTTTAACAGAGAAGAATTAACTAAAGGAATTGGAAAAGAAACATTACCCTGGGCTAAATATTGGGTGCACCCCTGGGCAGAGCACCTGTTAGGCGTGCCTCGAGAAATGACTATTGACGAAATACATAAGGCTGAGAGAGGCTTTATCCGTTCCGCAGATACGGCAATACTTACTGGTTTTGATGGCATCGAGATTCATGCTCCCCATGGCTATCTGTTAGCGCAATTTCTATCCCCACGCAGCAATCAGCGCAAGGATGAGTATGGTGGGTCTTTGAGAAACCGGGCCAGGTTTGTACTTGAGCTTGTAAAAATGTGCAAAGAGCATTTTGGCGATACAGTCCCCATTGTAGTCAGGTTAAGCGCCACTGAGTACCAGCCTGATGGGAGCACTCCTGAAGATGTAAGACAGATATGCGTGTGGTGTGAGGAGGAAGGGGCCGATGCCATCAGTCTTTCCAACAGCTCCGGTTATGATGACTCAATAAATTATTTCGGGACTAAGGGCCCGGATGATCTTGGCAAACTGATAATAGAGGCGCAGGGTAAAAAGTTAAAGCAGTCAATTAAGATTCCGGTAATAATGGTGGGCCTTCATACACCTGCAGCGGCTGCCAAGGCAATTGAAGACGGTGAGACAGATATGATAGCCCTGGGCAGGCAGGCCATGGCTGATCCTGATTGGCCTAACAAGGTTAAAGAGAACAGGGTTAATGAAATCATAAAATGTACAAAGGACATGTATTGTCTGGCAACAGGTAATTTAGGAGCGCAGATCGGGATGAGATGTACGCAAAATCCCAACTATGGCTTTGAACAATACAATTCTGCGTACTGGCCAAAGCCGAGGAAAGCGAGGATTCATGAAACTTTACGCCGCTGGAAACCTGGGGAAAAATGGCAGCGTGAAGAGCCGTATAAGCAACTCTACTCTAAGGATTAGAAAAAGAGGATGAATAAATAACATGAGTGATTATAAAACAATTATTTACGAACCCGGTCCGGTTACAAGGATTATACACAATGAACCGGAAAGAAATAACGTCATGGGCGCAGATTTCCAGAATGAATTTCTTGAAGCTATTAATGACTTTGAGAGGAACCGTGAGGCCAAAGTTGCTGTGAGCCTTTCGATCGGCAAGCATTTTGCAGCCGGCCATGATATTTCCAATCTGGGGAAAAAACAGACATGGGAGTCGGGGAAAGCTAACCAGTGGAACGAAGCAAGATGGCGCTCTGTATGTGATCCTCGCAGATGGGTTTACCAGGTATGGGATATATCCAAGCCGATTGTAGCAGGAGTGCAGGGCGCCGCACTCGCTGCCGGAGCGCAATTCGTTATGCTTCACGATATCGTTATCATGGGTGAGAACGCCTTTATCGGATTTGAGATTCCGCGCGTTTCCGGTGCAGGCGGTGGAGATATGCAGATGTGGGTGGGTTATCACAAGGCCTTTGAATTTGCATGCACCGGATGGAATGTAGGCGCACATGAACTATATCGTCTTGGAGCGATCAATAAGGTTGTGCCGGACGATGAGGTAGGGTCACAGGCCATGCGCTTCGCCGAAATAATCGCGTTGATGCCGCTCGAAACTCTTAAGCTTAATAAGGCTTCGCTGAAATTCGGCATGAACCGAATGGGAGCTCGCGATATGCTATGGCACAGTGAAGAAACAAACATCCTCCAGCATTGCGTCGGTGAAGAACGTGAGAAGGAGTTCTACCGGATTATGAAGGAGCAGGGCATGAAAGCCGCCCTCGAGTTCAGAGATGGGCCTTTTGAAAAATACGGTTATAACCGTCACAGAGCAACTGATATTTAGTAACTTACATTAGGATTAAACCATGACATATAAGATGCCATTAAGCGGGATACGTGTTGCCGATTTTGCCTGGGTTCAGGCAGGCCCGTGGATAGGCAGATTCTTTGCCAACTATGGGGCGCAAGTAATCAGGATCGAGAGTGCGAAGCGGTTGGATTGGTCGAGGAACGTACCCGGCGGACCTGAGGTTGTTGACGGCAAAATACAAAAAGGTGCGTATTTCGTCAATTTCAATTGCGATAAGCTGGGTATAACTTTGAACCTGTCGAATCCACAAGGTGTAGACATTGCTAAAAAACTGATAGCTATCAGCGATGTTGTGACCAATAACTTCTCGGCCGGTTACATGGACAGAATCGGCCTCGGCTATAAGGATCTGGTTAAAGTGAAACCAGACATCATTATGCTGGAGATGCCGGTATTCGGAAATTCAGGCCCTCGCAGGACATTTGCAGGATATGGCACAGGAATTCAGTCGGCCATAGGATTGAACTCGATATCCGGTATGCCTGACCGTCGGCCGGGGCTGAATATTGCTCTTCCCGATATGGGGCCTAATCCCACGCATGCAACCATTGCTGTTCTGGCAGCGCTGCATTACAGGAATAAAACCGGAAAGGGGCAATACATTGAGCTGGCCCAGCTGGAAAGCTCACTGGGATGGATGGAGACTACTATCCTGGACTACACGGTAAACGGCAGGGTACGCAAACCGCAGGGCAACAGGCTTCCTTATGCTGCCCCCCATGGCGTTTACAGGTGCGCCGGGAAGGACGGCTGGTGCGCAATCTGCGTATTCACCGATACTGAATGGAAGGTGTTCTGCCATGTCATCGGTGATCCGGCGTTGATAGCAAATGAAAGATTCGCCACCCTGCGAAAAAGAAAAGAGTACGAGGATGAACTGGATGAGTTGGTGACAGGCTGGACCAGGGGCAGGTCCGCATGGGAAGTTATGGTTCTGCTTCAATACGCAGGAATCGCAGCAGGTGTGGTTGAGACTGGAGAAGACCTTGTTCTGAAAGACGAGCAGTATAAGACACATCAATACTACGTTGAGCTACCCTATGGTGGCGGGAAAGCATACTGTGAGAATACGATGCTTCGTTTTTCGGAGACTCCCTGCAAAGTGCGCAATGCTGCGCCTGAGATGGGACAGCACAATGATTACGTGTACAGAGAACTATTAGGGATGTCTGAAGAGGAAATTGTCCAGTGCTACGTGGATGAGGTATTCGCTTAGCTAAATGAAGTTTTTAAAGGTTTAAGATTGAACATGGAAACAGAGAGTAATAAAGCATTAAGTGATATAAGAGTGCTCGATTTAACAGGACCCAGCGGTGTCTATTGTACCAAGCTGCTGGCGGACCTGGGGGCGGATGTCATCAAAATCGAACCACCCGGTGGTGATCCAATGCGGCAGATCGGTCCTTTTTACCACGATGAGATTCACCGCGAAAAATCGTTATATTTTTGGCATTTCAATACCAGTAAAAAGAGCGTCACCCTCAATATTAATATGACAGGTGGCCGTGATCTCCTTAATAAACTTATTAAAACAGCCGATATCATAGTGGAAACCTTTCAACCGGGCTATCTTGATTCCCTGGGATTGTCTTATGAAAATCTGAAAATAGTTAATCCGGGGATTATCTTGGTCTCGATTACCGGATTCGGACAAACGGGGCCTTACCGGGATTTCAAGAGCTCGGATTTAATCGGCCTGGCTACGAGCGGGATCCTTTTTACAATAGGCTTTCCTGAAGATCCGCCGACGTCGCTGGGTGCCTCCCAGGCCTACCATATGGTTTCTTCAAATGCAGCTATCGGGGCACTTATGGCGCTTTATTATCGGGCCGTATCGGGTAAGGGTCAATGGATTGATGTTCCCATGCAGGGCACGAATATCCGGATGTCGGAGATGGTTCCCTTTACCTACTGGGTATCCGGTAAAAGCCGTTACAGGTCAGGACTTGAGTATTACAGGGCGCGAAGAGATATTTTCGATTGTAAGGATGGAAGGGTGGTCTGCAGCGCGCTCGGCGGCGCCGGGGCTGAAAAGATGCTGGAGTGGATGGAAAGCGAGGGAATGGTTGCCGATTTAAGAGATGAGAAATATGAGCCTGTAATAGCCATAATTATGGGATCATCGCCTGGTGGGAAAGGAACTCAACAGAAGATCCGCTTGGAGGCAGCCAAAGGACTGCGCGACTATCCTGAAGAGGCGGATCATATTGATGAAGTATGGGAGGCGTTTCTGAAGACCCACACCAGGGAGGAGCTTTTTGTTGGTGCCCAGACAAGGGGAGTACGGTTGATGCCGGTAAATGACGCCAGGAGCGTTGTAGATGACATCGGCCTGCGCGCGAGGAATTACTTTGTCGATGTTGAGCATCCGGAACTTAATCAGGTTTTCAAGTATCCGGGCGCGCCATACAGGCTTTCGGAGACACCCTGGAAGATATCTCATAGAGCCCCTCTAGTAGGTGAACATAATTTGGAGATATATATTAAGGAGCTTGGATTCTCTGACAAACAGCTCGCTGGATTCATGGCTGATAACGTCATTTAGCGGCATTTTGTTGATTGGATAAATAGTAGGTGTTCGGGAAAAGTAGTTCTAACAATGTATGGTGAAGGCTGCTTATTGGCAGATTGGGAAAGTATAAATATAAATGTAAACGGGAGGTTAGTATGTATCGCATAGGCATAGACATCGGCGGCACCTTTACCGACTGTGCAATACTGGATGACAAGGGTGTAATCACAATTGCCAAGGCCAGGACCACTCCGCCGGATTTTGAGCGTGGTGTCATGGATTCCCTGAAGGTAGGCGCGGAAAGGCTGAACATATCCCTGGAATCACTTCTAAAAAATTGCTCCCACCTTATACACGGATGTACTGTTGCGACCAACGCCATATTGGAGCGCAAAGGCGCAAAGGTCGGGTTGATCACGTCCAGGGGGCATGAAGACACCATAATTATGGGTAAAATGACTTCTAAAATCGACGGTTTATCCGCTATTGATCAGACGTATTACTACAAGCTGCACAAGCCTGAACCTCAACTTGTGCCACGCGAGTTTATACGTGGTGTAACTGAACGGGTAGGTTCAGCAGGTGAAGTGCTTGTGCCGTTGAATCTGAAGAGCGCCGAGGCAGCAGCAGACTATCTTGTAGGGAAAGGTGCTGAGGGTATCGCTATCTGTCTTCTTTGGTCATTCCAGAATCCCGACCACGAGCATCAAATCTATAATTTAATTAAAAATAAGTATCCTGATATTGAATGCACATGTTCTGTGGACCTTGCCCCCGTCTTGGGCGAGTATCAACGCACGGTTGCCACAGTTATCAATGTTTATATCAAGAAGATGGTGGTTGGTTATCTGAACAAGCTGACCAAAGATTTGAAGTCAGAACTCTACGATAAACCATTATTCATCATGTCCTCGAGTGGCGGGATGACGAGCGTAGACGATGCATGCGTCAGGACTTTGCAGACGATAGATTCCGGCCCGGTGGGGGGTACGCTTGGGGCAAGGTATTATGCGGAAGCTCAAAATGAGCTGAACGTAATCGCCACCGATGTAGGGGGCACCAGCTTTGATGTAAGTCTGATAGACCGCGGCATACTTCAAATTGAAAAAGAACCTGTGATAGACCAGTATAAATTCTCCTGGCCAAGGGTAATGTCAAGGTCGATAGGAGCCGGAGGCGGCAGTATTGCCAAGGCCGTAAAGGGTGTGATTCAGGTCGGGCCGGAAAGCGCCGGCTCAATGCCCGGTCCTGCCTGCTATGGATTGGGAGGTATTGAGCCGACAGTGACCGATGCCGACCTGGTGCTGGGATATTTAAATCCCGACTATTTCCTCGGGGGTCGAATGAAGCTTGACAAGAAAAAGGCGGAGGCGGCTATCAAGAAGATCGCTGATGAGCTTGGCCTATCGGTAATAGAATGCGCGGCTGGTATCAAAAAGGTAATTGATGCCAGGATGGCGGACCTGATCCGGATCTGCACCATAGAAAAGGGATTCGATCCCAGGGACTTTATATTAACATGTTTTGGTGGCTCCGGTCCGGTGCATGCTGCTGCCTATGCCGCAGATGTCATGGCCAAACGGGTAATTATCCCATACAACGCCACGGTATTTTCTGCCGCAGGTATGTTGACCGGGCAACTGCTGCATACCTTTGAGTATTCATCTCCGCTAAAGTCTCCTTTTAAAGTTGCCCAGTTCGAAAAGATCAATTCCCTGTTTAATCAGCTTGAAAAAAAACTGTATGACCAGTTTTCCGAAGAAGGTGTTAACAAGCAAGATATCAAGGTCAAGCGGTCGGTAATGATGAGATTTTCCTTCCAGTTCCATCAGGTAGAGGTCTTCTTGCCGAACAGGAGTCTGACTGAAGCAGATGAGGGATTGGTAGAGCGGCTGTTTAAAGAAACATATGAGACAATCTTTGGCGAAGGCACTGCTGTCGCCGGAGCCGAGGTTGAAATTATCAGCTTCCGGGTAACAGGCTTTCATTCACCTTTCCTGCCAGGGCTTAAAAAACTGAAAAAGAGCTCGACGGATCCTTCAAAAGCACTTAAAGGGGAGCGCCCGGCATATTCCGAGAAGAAGGGGAACCTTATACAGACCAGGATTTATGACGGCGATAAGTTGAGCTGCGGCCATCAACTAAGAGGCCCGGCGATTGTAGAGCGGTGGGGTGATACGGTTGTCATACCCGATGGCCATGAAGCAACCGTGGATGAATACAATAATATCATCGTACAGGCAGGAGGAAAATAAAATGAAGGCTACAAAAAAAGCAGCTTCAATAGATCTGATTACTTTCGAGGTTCTTAAGAACAGGCTGTGGGCGATTAATGACGAGCAGGCTAATATTGCCTTTCGTACGGCCGGGACACTGATCGTTTACGAGGTACGTGACATGAATGCGGCCATTACCGACCGTGACGGCCGCGGGATGTACCTTGCCTGTTTCAATAATACACTGGCGGTGACGGTTCAGGCGGGAGTCAAATCGATACTGGCCAGTTTTTCAAAAGATTTTATTAGAGAAGGGGACATGTTTCTCTTTAATGATCCCTGGCAGGGCTCAGTGCATTACTGTGATTACACCATGGTTGCTCCCGTTTTCAACCAGGGAGATATCGTGGCATGGTCGGGCGTGAGTATGCACGAAGTAGATGTTGGCGGGCAGGTGCCCGGCAGCATCTTTCCCTTGGCTAAGTCAGCTTATGAAGAACCTGTAATTGTACCGGCAGTTAAGGTCGTGGAGGGATGGGAGGTACAGCAGGACATAATTAAACTTGTTTGCAGGACATCCAGGTTGCCTCATCTGTTACAACTGGACATACTGGCCAGGATGAGTGCAATTAGAGCTGCTAATAAAGCGATTAAGGGGCTGGTGGAAAAGTACGGGGAGGATACATTTTTGGCTTTTACCGACCAGCTCATTGGGCATATTCGAGATAGCATCCTGGATAGGTTGCGCAAAATTCCCAATGGTACATGGTACGAGAGTGATTATATAGAGCATGATGGGCTAAATGATGTTAGCTATCCTTTAAAACTGGCGGTGACCAAAAAAGATGACAAACTGACATTTGACTTTACAGGGACCAGTCCACAGGCCCCAGGTTTTATTAACTGCACATTAAGTGCAGTGCATGGTCAGATTTCGGTGGTTTTACTTTCAATGCTTGGCTACGGATTACCGTATTCCGCCGGTGCTCTTGAACAACTATATGACGTTATTATTCCGGAAGGATCAATAATAAATGCCAGCTTTCCTGCGCCTGTGGCTTTGGGTGCTATTGGTGCCTCCTGGAATGTGAGGCAGATGACCAATACCTGCGTGGGGAAGATGATGGCATGTTCAAAAGAGTTAAAAGACTATACAATGGCAGATTTTACTGCTGTTTGGAATGGGGCCTTAATGGCTGGTATCACTGAAAAAGGTGAAGAGTTCACAGATATAGTGGCGGAGGCTGGTGGTGGGGGCGCCGGTGCTCGATCTAACAAAGATGGCATTGATACAGGCGGACCACTGGACATGCCCGGTCAGGGAATTCCCGATGTCGAATCCACAGAATACAACTATCCGGTACTGGTATTATGGCGGAGGGAAAGCAAAGACGCATCAGGTCCGGGAGAGTTCCGTGGCGGATCAGGTATGGAATACGCAATGGTCCCCTATAAAGCAGGGTTTGTTATGTTGATAGTGCTTACAGCTGCACAATATCAACCCGGTGCTATGGGTATTTGCGGCGGCTTACCTGCAAATGTGCAATTTAATGCTGTTCTAAAGAACACAGGCATTTGGGACAGGATAAAATCCGGCGAAATACCTGTAGACCTTGTCGATCTTGGCGGAGAAATGGATATCAAGCCTCCGAAGTCTATGGGACCGATGGCTCTCGATGAAGTTCTCTTCGCCGTAAGATGTGGTGGAGGAGGCTATAGCGACCCGCTGCTGCGTAATCCTGAGTTGGTGGCGAAGGACATGAAAGAAGGTTTATGTTCCATTGAGGTGGCAAGAGACATTTTTGGTGTAATCATTGATCCGGTAACACTCACGATTGATAAAGTCGCCACCGAAAAGACGCGGGAGGAAATAGTCCATCAAAGGATAGTGGAAGGCAGACCGGTACGTGAGGTACTGGTAAATGAGAAAAAAGCAGGCTAAGAAACAGGCTGCAAATAAAATCCAGTTAATAGCGGAGGTTGAAATGACAGGTCAGATTATTATACCGGTAGGCGATGCAGTTGCAGTTGTTCGCCAAAATAACAGATTGTTCTTTGAATGCACAAGATGTTCAAATGACTATGGTGATATATCAATTGGTGATCCGAAAATGAATGCCATTATGCGAGAGAAGTCAATTAGTGAAGTCAATCCCTGGAATAAATATGGAAAAGCCGATCAGTTTGTTGTAAGAGAGTATTACTGCCCTAAATGCGGCATCATGATATCAGCGAATATGCAGAAAAAAGACGAGCCCCTCATGATGGACATGGAATTGAGCAAATTATAGCTTCATTACCGGCATCGTACCGGATATTTTTCATAAGCTGACTGGCTGGTTTGTTGTTCGCTTTTTCTGAAATTACTTGGAGGAAATAATGTTAAAAGGTTTCGTGCCCTGGCCAAAAGCCTATGCCAATATCTATAAAAAGAAGGGCTACTGGCAGGATCTTACTATAGGTGAGGCTGTTGAAACATGGTGTAAAAATTTTGCTGAAAGTCCTGCAATTGCATTTAAGGGAAAAGAAATTACTTATCGTCAGATGGACGAATACTCCACGCGAATTGCGTATCAAATGTCGGTGCTCGGGATCAGGACTTATGACCGCATAGTAATGCAATTGTTTAATGTTCCGGAACTTGTATATCTCTTTTACGCATGCATGAAAATTGGCGCCATACCCATCTGTACATTGCCCACACACCGCTGGGCGGAAATAAGCTATCTGGCTAAACAGAGCGAGGCGCGGGCACACGCTATACCTGCCGGCACGGTTAAGGATTTCGATTTTGAGGAGTTTGCTTGTAAAGTGCGGCGGGAAATATCAGGTATGAAAATAGCGCTTACAGTGGGGAAGCCGGCACGGCCGGGTACGAACTCCATAAACGATCTTATGGAGAAGGAAATCGACCTTGAGAAAGCCAGGATAAAGTTGAAAAAATACCGGCCTGACCCTATGGAACCCGCTTTATTCCAATTATCCGGGGGTACTACCGGCGTGCCTAAGATTATCCCACGCACACACAATGACTACCATTACAATGCAAAATGTGTTGCAGATGCTCTTGACTATAATATGAATACCAGGTCGCTTATAGGTGCTCCTCTCATGCATAATGCCCCATTGATCAACGCTTTGTTGCCTGTTCATAGCCGTGGTGGAACGATTGTACTTAATGCCTCTCTTGCTCCAGAATCTCTACTGAAAGCTACCTCAGAAAATAGAGCGAACATTTTAACAGTTCCCCCTGTCTTAATCCATAGATTAATGGATCTGCCGACAGAGGTACTCAGTAAATATGACATAAGTTCTCTCAGACGTTTTATAGGGTCATGGAATCCTGATGACCTGGTAATTATTCCAGAGTTCATGAAGCGTTTCCATTGTGACGGAGTCCAGACTTATGGCATGGCCGAGGGATTGATATGCTGGTCAAGGTGGTCGGATCCTGCAAATATTAGACATGGAACAGACGGTCGTCCTGTATCGGAGGCCGACGAAGTAATGATAGTTAATCCTCAGACCCATATACCCGTAGCAGCCGGACAGATTGGCGAATGCTGGTGCAGAGGCCCCTACACTCTTCGTGGTTACTATAAAGCGCCAGAGCGCAATAAAGAAGCTTTCACACCTGATGGTTATTATAGGACCGGTGATCTTGTCACAATGGATACTGATAGAAATATAACATGGCGGGGTCGTATTAAAGACTGCATTGACCGTGGTGGTGAAAAAATCAATTCTGAGGAAGTGGAAAACTACATTCTCAAATTTAAGAGCGTTGATTCCGTGGCTGTGGTAGGTATGCCTGATAGGGAATTTGGCGAGCGCGTCTGTGCATTTGTTGTTCCAAAAGAGGGTGCAATTTTTTCTCTGCAGGAACTCCAGGATTTCTTAATCAAGGAGATGAATATTGCGAGGTTCAAGGTGCCCGAGCGGCTGGAATTCATAGATGAATTGCCGATAACCAAAATCGGTAAATACGAGAAAAAGAGCCTGCGTGAAAAGATAACCGCCGTATTAAAAAGTGAAGGGAAAATTTCTTGAAAAGGAGAAAGGCACTATGAATGACAGAAGAGCCTGCATTATAGCTGCCGGGGTGTCAGATTTCGGGGTGAGACAGGCGCACATTGTCGATCTGTTTCAGGAAGCTTCAAAAAGGTGTTTTGATGACATACCCGGATTGAAACCTAAAGATGTTGATGGGCTTATAGTTGCCACATCTCTTGCGGGAAGAAGCTGCTGCCAGACGAATATCGCGCCTCTGATAGCCGAACGGCTGGGACTGAAGCCGACTTCCTTTTGTACGAGAGTGGATACTCTCTGTGCCAGCGGCAATTCAGGTATTCTCATTGCCAAGGCATTGGTGGAGAGCGGGATGGCAGAGGTGGTGATGGTTACGGGCGGTGAAAAACTCCACATGCCGCAGAGATGGGAGACGTTCTACAGCCAGTTGACGACGAGCGAACATGATTGGGATTGCGCCCAGGGCATGGGCCTCCCACCGCCATTTTTTGCTCTGCACGCCAAGGAACACATGAAGCACTATGGGACGACCAAAGAACAGCTGGCGGCAGTCTCAATCACTAATTATGATTTCGGGTATACCAATCCCATAGCCCAACAAAAGAAGAAGCTGACAATGGAGGAGACGCTCAGTGCAACTCCAATCGCTCCTCCGCTTACACTTTACGATTGCTGCCCGGTAACGGACGGCGCTGCCGCCGTCATTATCACATCCGAGAAAAGGGCAAAAGAGCTCAGCAGCAGGCCTTTAGTCTACATGCGCGGTGGATCTCAGGTATCAATTCACAGCAACAGTGCGAACTGGCCAGGAGAGCATTTGGGAGACTGGCCGCACCTGAAATTGGCAGCACAGAAAGCCTACAAGAATGCCGGAGTCAGCCCGGACGATATAGATGTCGCCAACATACACGATTGCTTCAGCATATCCGAGATCATCGAGGTGGAGGAGTTTGGCTTCTGCAAGAAGGGCGAAGGTGGCCCCTATGTGGCATCTGGACAGATCAAGCTGGGTGGCAAAGTCCCCACCAATACTGACGGCGGACTGCTGTCCTGCGGGCATCCCTTTGGCGCAACGGGGATTCGCCAGGGCGCAGAAATATTGAGACAGCTGCAGGGAAGAGCTGCTTTTCAGGTCAAGGACGCCAAGATCGGCTTGGCACACAACCTGAGCGGGCTGTGCGCCGAACACACTGTGGTTATCTACGGGAGAGAACCGGTCAAGTAAATTAGAGAGGTGCCATCATGTCGACCATAGGAAATCCAATCCTTGAGGGCAAATATGCAGCATCCATGGACCTGTGGCCACTGGAGGCCAGGCAGTTCAACCGAATCTATGAGTTCTATGACAATCTCAGGGCAGGTAGATTTACGACGACGAGATGCAAGAGATGTCAGCATGTCGATTATCCACCCCGTGTAATATGTTCCGAATGCTATTCAGATGAGCTTGAGTATATAGATCTCCCAGTGAAGGGCAAGGTGATCAGTTTCACTGAGCAGGCGAGGGGAGTTCCTCTTGGCTTTGAGCCCGCTCCTTTAATTCATGCATGGATCGACCTTGGCAAAGACAGTCCAGTGAAAAGACTGCTGAGCCGTATACATAATTGTCCCGCGGGGTCGCTCAAAGAAGACGATGATGTGCAACTAATCGTTTTCGATATTCCGGCTCATCCGATGGAAGTCGGGAAAGAAACAAAGACCATGGAGCGGGTATTCTTCGGCTTCGAGCCCATTAAGAAGGACTGAATTAGAAGAGGCAAGTAATTATGACTGAAAAGCTGCTACCCGGGATAGACATCCCTGAAGAATTCAATATAGCTTCCCACTTGATCGACAGGCATATTAAAGAAGGTAGGGGGAAAAAGATAGCCGTCTATTTTGAAGATAGAGCCATGACCTACCAGGATATCTATGAACTGACAAATAAGACTGGCAATGCAATTAAATCTCTGGGTGTGCGCAGAGAAGAGCGCGTAATGCTGTTTCTGCCTGACTGCCCGGAGTTCATTGCAAGCTTTCTCGGAGCAATTAAGATTGGAGCAATCCCAGTGCCCATCAATACTGTGATGACGCCAAAAGATTATGAATACTACTTGAACGATAGCCGTGCTCAAGCCATAGTTGTCAGTGATGACCTGCTGCCCAAAATTGAAGAGATCAAGAAAAAGAACCTGAAATATCTCAAGCATGTCATCGTAGTAGGGAAAAGTTCGGGCGGAGTCCTAAGTTATCAGGACTTGATTGAAAGTGCTTCATCCAAACTGAAGGCAGAAGAGACCAACAAAGACGATGCGGCTTTTTGGCTTTACAGCTCCGGAACTACCGGGAAACCCAAGGGCGTGGTGCATCTTCAGCACGATGTGGTTTATTGCGCTGAGCTTTACGCCAGGCAAGTTATCGAGATGTCAGAAGATGACAGGGTTTTCTCAGTATCCAGGCTTTTCTTTGCCGCTGGTCTAGGTGCTGCGTTTACCTTCCCGTTTTGTATCGGCGCCTCTACTATTCTTTACCCGCAGAGACCATTGCCAGAAAACGTTTTCGAAATAATACATAAATATAAACCATCAATTCTTTTCGGAGTACCCACAAGCTACAATGCCATGTTGCAAATTGAAGGCGCCGAGAAAAAATATAATCTTGACTCTCTGCGTACGTGTCTTTCGGCCGGAGAGGCCCTCCCAAACACGATATTTATGCTGTGGAAAAAAAAGTTTGGCATTGAGATTCTGGATGGCATCGGTAGCACTGAGGTATTGCATATATTCTGCTCCAACAGAAGTGGACAGGTGCAGCCAGGCAGCAGTGGAAAGCCTGTGCCTGGATATGAACTTAAGATCGTCGATGACGAAGGCAGGGAGGTGTCGCAGGGAGAGATTGGCTTATTGATGGTGAAGGGTGAAAGCAGTTTTGCTTACTATTGGAACAAGCACCAGAAGACCAAAGAGACCATTATCGGCGAGTGGGTTAATACCGGCGACAGATATTATCAGGACAGCGAAGGCTACTACTGGTACATGGGACGAGGTGACGATATGTTGAAAGTGGGTGGAATCTGGGTTTCCCCGACTGAAATAGAAAATACGATGTATGAACACCCGGCGGTGCTGGAAGCAGCTGTAGTAGGGACCGAGGATCGGGACCATCTCGTTAAACCGGAGGCCTTTATTGTACTTAGGCCTGAATATTCATCTTCAAAAGAGCTTGCTTTAGAAATACAGAATTTCGTGAAGTCAGAAATCGCACCCTATAAGTATCCTCGCTGGATTCGGTTTATCCCGGAACTGCCAAAAACGGCAACGGGCAAAATCCAGCGTTTCAAACTCCGGCACGATGTGAGCAAAACCTGATAAATCGTCTGAGATAATCCGGGAGTTTGATCTGCATCTTACTCAAACTATACTCGCAGATATGGATAGGTTTGTTAATTAAGGGGCTCCCCGTATAACAGGTGATATAAAACACAATCATCGATAAGGAGAAAGAGCTATGGCATTAAAGAAAATTGGAGTAGTGGGCTGTGGTTTGATGGGCAGAGGCATAGCCGAAGTCAGCGCTAAAACCGGCTATGATGTAGTGGTATCGGAGATCAACAGGGAATTGCTGGATAAAGGGATGGCTGCTATAAACCAGTCACTGTCCCGTGCTGTGGAGAAAGGAAAAATGACGGAGGCGGATAAGGCTGTGGCCGTAGGCAAAATCAAGGGCACAGTCGACATGAAGGATTTTCAGGATTGTGATCTTGTTGTAGAAGCCGCAATTGAAAATCTCGACCTTAAAAAGAAGATCTTTGTTGATCTCGACCGTATCTGTAAACCAGGGGCGATATTGAGTACCAATACGTCCTGCCTTTCCGTGATAGACATGGCAGCTGTAACAAAAAGGCAAGATAAGGTCCTCGGCTGTCATTTCTTTAACCCGGTACCTGTGATGAAGTTGTTAGAGCTGGTAAGAACGATTTCAACCAATAAGGACATACTTGATACTGCTTCAGAATGGGGTAAATCTCTGGGTAAGACTGTCATTGTTGCTCCGGACAGGCCCGGTTTTATTGTTAACCGAATACTGCTTCCTTATATGGTTGAAGCTATAGAGATGTATGAATGCGGTGTTGGCACGCGAGAGGAAATTGATACCGGCATACAGATGGGCTTAAATCATCCTATGGGGCCTCTGACTTTAACAGATATGGTTGGCCTGGATACCACGCTTTTTATACTGGATGCGATTTTTGCCGAGACCAAGGATCCCACGTTCGCCGCACCTGTGCTATTACGCAAAATGGTTGCGGCAGGCCACTATGGACGTAAGAGCGGAAGAGGCTTTTACGATTATAAGTAATAGCCCCGGAGGCCTGGCAATTTTATATAAATATGGAGATATCTTAATGGATTTTTCTTTAACAGAGCAGCAGACGATGTTCCAGAAAATGATCCGTGACTTCGCCACTAACGAGATCAAACCGCAGGCTGTCAAGATGGACCAGGAAGGCAAATTCCCTGCAGAGCTATTCAAGCAGGCGGCCGAACTTGGTATTTTCGGACTAACAATTGATGAGAAATATGGCGGAAACAACGGCGACTATATGTGCATGACGCTGTGCAGTGAAGAGGTCTCAAAGGCCAGCGCCGTAATGAGCACGATACTCTTGGGCAACATCTCTCTCGGCTTCTTCCCGATAAATAAATTTGGCACTGAGGCACAAAAAATGAAGTACACGCCTGCTGTGGTTAAAGGCGAAAAGATATGCTGCTTCGCGCTTACAGAGTCTGGCGCTGGCAGTGACGCCGGCGCATTACAGACCACTGCTACGAAAGACGGTGACTACTTTGTGCTCAATGGCAATAAGATATTCATCACTAATGCTGCCGAGGCATCGATAGCCGTCGTCTTCGCTACCGAGGACAAATCCAAAGGCGATAAAGGGATATCCGCCTTTGTCGTGGAAAGCAATACGCCCGGTTACTCGGTGGGTAAGCTCGAAAACAAGATGGGCATCCACGGCTCGTCCACCGCAGAGCTTATCTTCGAAAATTGCAGGATATCCAAAACCAACCAGATTGGGGAAGGCGGAAAGGGACTCAGGTACGCCATGGAGGCCATCGATTCAAGCCGCGTGACCGTAGCTGCCCAGGCGCTGGGCATCGCCCAAGCAGCCTTCGATGAGGCAGTCAGCTATTCAAAGACACGTGTCCAGTTCGGCAAACCATTGTGCCAGCACCAGGCCATCCAATGGATGCTGGCTGACATGGCTACACAGATTGATGCGGCCCGCCTGCTAGTCTACCGGGCGGCATGGCTCAAGGACCAGGGTAAACCCTATGTAAAAGAGGCATCTATGGCCAAGCTATATGCCGGAGAGGTTTCCAGCTTTGTGACTAACAAGGCTCTACAGATACATGGTGGTTATGGATACTGCAAAGATTACCCGCTGGAGCGTTTCCTGCGTGATGCCAAGATTACTGAGATCTACGAAGGCACCTCAGAGATGCAGCGGATGACCATTGCACGTGCACTGATGGCCCAATCTACCTGATCAATATACCTGTGTTGCCGTAACGTTAATTCGATTTCAAGGCTCTTTCCTGAAAAGTGTTAACACAGTATAAAGAACAGCTGAACTGGAGATTACCTCTATGATAGTTGATATTCACGTTCACCCCTTCTGTAAAGAAGCCACAATAACGCCCAATTTGCAGGAAGCAGTAATGCGGATGTTTGGTGACCATGAGCCAATACGCCGAGAGAGTATACGGTCCGCATTCACCTATATATTCAAGCAACGCACTATCCAGGACATTATTAGCGAAATGGATGAAGCAGGAGTGGAAAAGGCTTGTATAGTATCCATGGACTTTTCTACCTATTATGGTGTTGAGTTGGTAACCAATGAAGATGTGTCACGAATCGCTTTAGCATATCCGAACCGGTTTATCCCGTTTGCAAGCGTTGATCCTTCCATGGGCCGGCTTGCTGTATATAAATTAATTCATGCTGTGAAAAATCTGGGATGCAGGGGTTTGAAGCTGGTTCCTCCCGTTCAGCATTTCGACTTTTCTGATCCAAAGCATTTCCCTCTCTGGGAAACTGCACTTGAATTAAATATCCCTATCTGGACACACGCCGCCCATCAGACCTCTCATCCAGGGTCTGACGCTAGGTTAGGCCATCCAATGCTTATTGAGTCGGTTGCCTTACGCTATCCAGATTTAAGGATTATCCTAGGGCACTGCGGTTTCCCCTGGATATGGGAAACCTGGTCAATGGTAGTAAGGCATAAGAATGTATATGTCGACATTTCTACTTACTTCACGCTATACAATCATTTCCCATGGGATGCCTACATGAAGAACGGATTAGAGAATAAAATACTTTTTGCTACGGACTATCCCAAAGCTAGTTTCCAAGCAGGATTGAGTGCTTTAAACGCTCTCAATCTCCCTAGTGATGTTAAGAGAAAAATATCTGGCGAGAATGCCATTGAACTCCTTCAATTGGCATAAGTAATTGGCTGTAGGAATATTCATGTTAGCGCAGTAGCGGTGACAACCACGAAGTGGAAGCGTATAATTTTTACCGTTTTGCGCTTATTTGATTATGAGGATTTGCCTCGGTGATCATTAAGAACCGCGAGGAGCTGATTACGTCCGGCCAGCGCGCCAGAGCCATCGAGTTGATCGAGGCCGGCATCGGCCGGGTGCTGCCGTCCAGTCTGATGCGCGCCTCTGTTCAATATAACCGAAGGCGAAAACGACTGTCCATCGACGGCCAGAGATATGACCTGTCGAAGGGCAGAGTCTTTGTGGTGGGTGGAGGCAAAGCCTCCGGGGCCATGGCCGCCGAGCTCGAAAAAATAATGGGTTCTGATTCGATAACCGCCGGTATCGTCAACAGCAAATCCGGCGGCGATGACCTGGGCAGGATAAGGGTCGTCAGGGCCGGACATCCCGTTCCGGATGAAGCAGGTGTAAACAGCGTAAGGGAGATGCTGTCGATGAAAACCCGCT
>Ga0265297_10004514_pt1 | contig 22642 bp, 16 predicted proteins | sample Munlanlwell13791_FD_192502 | JGI IMG/M metagenome (GOLD analysis project Ga0265297, IMG submission 192502) | Leachate microbial communities from a municipal landfill in Southern Ontario, Canada - Leachate well 137-91 | ecosystem: Engineered > Solid waste > Landfill > Unclassified | place... | reverse complement strand
AGGATCCGCGCGCGCTCGCTCGAAGTCTCGCTCGAAGTCTCGTTCGAAGTCGCGCTCGCGCTCGGGAGGCAAAGCGCATAAACCAAAGTCGCGCTCGAAGTCGCGCTCGCGCTCGGGAGGCAAAGCGCGCAAGTCCAAGTCCAGGTCTAGGTCCAGGTCTCGTAAATGAAATTCTTCTAATAATGCGCGCGCATTCGCGCGCATCATACATATATTTTTTGATGCTCAGACAGTGAATGTAATCGCGCGCGCAATAGTGCAAAAAAATAGATCATACTCACGCGACACATAGTGTTCATGCGCGCGCTTTACGTGCTTGACCATGTAACTCTGCGCTGTGCTGGGTTAAGTGTCATGTCAATATCTGGGATCTGATCTGGCGACATGACTGGCACGCGGCATGGTCGCGCGAGTCCCTGCCACGGTACAGCATCATACGACTCGTGTCTATCTGGCGACCAAGTTGCGCCCGTCCACGATTGGTTATTACCCATACGATCGGCAACAAACTCGCGATTTGATTGAACAACGCGCTGGTCGATAGCGTGCGCAGCTGTCCATTCCGCAAAGTCCAGATTGCCAGATACGCTCTCGCCTCCAGTAGTAGCGCAATCTTCGCTCGCGCTTGTTGCGATGCCTTCCATAATCATGCGCCTCGTCATGCTTTCATGCACATCGCCGCTTTGTGTATCAGGCGTTTCCGACTGTGTTTGATCAACATCAACACTTGTACCATCACCTACTTTCTCACCAGTCGTCTCGTCTGTACCCTTGGGCGAGGCGAACTTCGCGCGCCAGTTTGTTTGTGTCGCAATGAGATAAATAATGATAATCACCAATGCAAGAAGAATCCAATTATCCATACTTGTGCGTTGCAAATGTTATATTGTTAATCAGAAACATCGTAGCCGAAAAAATATTCATGACGGATTATGATGACACAAATAGGACTTTGTCCTATGTTTCATTAATCCGAACAATCCTTCGCGTACTCTGCGCGCGCGGCTGCTTCTTTGCGCGCCATCATATCGACATCTTTGTATTTGAGCATGATTGCATCAAGATCGCGCAATAACCGTACGTCCTCATCGTTTATGAAAAGGCTCTGTTTGATTTTCTTAACGAATACGGGCTTTCTTGTTAATGTACTAGTTTCGGCTGCTTCTCGAGATACTGATGATATGAGATTACCAATTCGATGCTTGAGCCAGAACACTATAATGGATGGTGCTATCTGTGTCACGCGCTCACGCACACTCGCGCGAATCGCGTCAATACTACGAATCTTATTCCCAAACGCGCATTTTGCGTACATTTTCGCGAGGTCTTGCGGAGTATTGCATAAACCAATTGCCTCAACATACTTTGCTATTTCTTGAATTGCAGTTGTCGCGCTTGATGTAACTGCGATCTCGCATATCAACTCAGTCATTCTAGCAGTAGCCTCTTCACCGTTACCCGCAGAATGTGATGCGCAAATATCACCAATATCATTATTAATTAGAACATTCATAACTTGCGAACTAATGTAAATACCATGACCATCCTTGACAGCGTCGGCAATAACATCACGCATCGCGCCAATCGTAGAGCGAATCTTGCGCCCAAGCACATTCTTGTTCACGCGCGATCCTGTCTTATGTTCAGCGCATATAGTTAGAAGGTACTTTTTCGCGCACGAAACTCGCCACTCATCGTATTTCTTGTATTTTACATCTGGGTCTGGATGTTCTATGCCTTCGCCATCGAACTTCACATCGCAACTAGCAAGGCGCGCAAGCATCATCAAAATAGGACCTTCGACATAATAATCCAAGTCAAGAGTTGCTTGACCACTTTCAACCATGTACGGAGGTTCCATTTTGTCGCCTACTTTGTATGTAATGGAGTGCCCACATGCGTCAACAACCGCATCGCGCGTAACGACAACATATGCAAACTTGTCATTCAACTTCGGCGGATCGAACTTGGCTGCTTCTGCTGGTCCTTTCTCGCGCAATACTGCTTCATAACGCTCGGTCATGCGCGTGACGTATGTCGAAACCATAACATTCTTTGTTGCGCGATATGTTACGTATTGTATGAAGTCCTTCAGTTGATGTTCGCCAGTATAGAACGCGCGCAATTCCCGTTCGACTGTGCCGCAGATATCGATCTCTTCGCGAATATCAAGAAGGCGTTCTATGAGAGTATTCCCAATGTCGCGCAACACATTCGACTTTCCTTGTTTGATCATATCAAGTCCGCGAATCATAGGTTTCTTGCCGAATGTGACACCTTTCACGTGAGGGCGTAAGAGATACTTCTTTTTGCCGAAGAACAACGATGGCATACCAACTTCTTCATAAGCCATATTCAGAAAGCGAGTACCATTGTCTTCGCGCAAGAACGCGCTTACTTGTATGCGCAAACGCTCCATGTCTTCTCGCGCGAGAACAATCTGCTTACCCCAATACTCGCGCAAAGCTTCGACATAGGTCGGGTGCGCGACATCGACAATGCCTGCGCGCGCAAGTTCCTCGCGGCGCGCGCTCCATTCTGCATCAACTTGCGCATATATCGTCAGAGGCGCGCAAGTATATACGCTATCAGTATCACCATACACAATAGTGTATCCCATTTTGCGCAAATGATCCGCGACTCGCTTGATATTGTAACGTCCTGCCTCTGTGACACCATATGCGCCAAGTAATGAGTAACATGGCGATAACTGCGAACCCATTTGACCATAGAATGTATTGGCTAGAACCTTAAGCGCAAGTTGTTTCGCATTCATGCAGTTATAGCGCAATTTCAGATCCGCGACGTTTCTGCGCACATCAGCAAGTGCGCTCGCGCTCGCGTCCTTGTGCGCGAACAGTGTATCCATTTGACGCTCAACCGTATCAACAGTTAGTTCAAAGTCGCGCGGAAGTTCGCCAACTACTGATTTGAGTTGCGCGAGAATCGCAGACTCGATCTCAGTTGCCATCATACGACGCACTTTTTTGCGCCCGTCAAGTGCTACATTAAGCGCGAGTCCAACGAGACCCATATGTTCGCAATCAAGCGCAGGACGTCCAACAATCTCGCTATCATCCGCGCTATAACGAACAGTCGTGGGTATTGCCGCGCTTGATATGCTTCTTGTCCAAGGGCGAATAACACCACCATGACGAACAGACCATCCACCAGAATGTTTGCGCACAGTGTTGCCTGGCGCGCCTTTCTTCTCGCCTTCCTCATACTCGAACGCGTCAATACGATGTAGTTCATAACCGCGCGACTCAAGATCGCGCGCGAATTCTGCGCTTGTAACGAGAGTCTCTGGACTAATGTTGTAAGCCATCATAATTGAGGGATACAGCGATGAGAAATCGAGGGCAGTGACTGGGCGCGTGTATCGTCCAAGTATAGGCTTGAAAACGTGCGCACCTTGATAGAATGAATGTGCGCGCGAATTTACATGTTCAGGTATTGCGATCTCCATGTCATGCGCGAATGATGCGAGAAAGTTAACAACGCGCATACCATCGGCGTGATACACTGAGTCATAGAGTGACGTGTATGTAATGTTCGACAATTCAAGCATTGTTTGGAATATGTCCAGTTTGCATAAGAGCTGAATAGGGCGCACACTATCGATCGCGCAGTACTCATTAACGAGCGCAATATCTGCCATATTGAGTTCGCGCGCGCAACACGCGCAACACTTAGATAAGCGCGGGTCTCGTAATACTGCTGGCGAGCCATCCAAGCCATCGCGATAAGTCCTTTCCGACATACTAACAGACTCATCTGCTGGAGCATAATCAAGCTCGCGCACATGCCATTTCACAGCGACTCCACTTGAACTCGCGCACCTGCACAATGGACACGCATTTGGACCCGCGCGCATTGCACAATGACATACGCGAGGTACGCGCGGATCCGCGAGTATCTTCGCGCGAGTGAATATGAGGTCCATCAACTTATAAGGAATATCGATTTTGGACGGCAATCCAGATAGTTGAAGGTAACGATTCAGAGATCCAGCAAAGAACACTTCCTCGCGCGCGAATCTCTTGTGTAGGACTGCTTGCGCATCTATGTCGAGAGCACCAGGAAGTAGCGCGATACATGCTAAGTCATGCTTGTTTTCTGCACTAATTTTCATGTTCATATGTGTAAAGCACATGCGGTCCCATGTTGATTTAACGCCTTTATCATCAACACCATGCGTAGACATATCGAGCATACGTATGACTTCGATCCCTTGTCTCTCATCGCTATGTAAGATCTCATTAACCTTATCGCGCATAATGGGTGTATCAAAATTACTACCATTGAATGCAACGCGAATATCTGGCATCATGCGCGCACTGATTAGCGCGCGCATGCGAATAAGCTCGCGCTCTGTCTGACAATAGATAAAATGTGCATCTACTCTCTTTGCGGCAGTATCAATGATAGGTGGCAAACAATGACTATTTTGCGGTATCTTCATAGTATCGCGCGATGATGGATACAATGATAGAACATAACATACAATCGGCGCGGAGTTCCAGATCCATGAGTAAACAAGACTGATAGTTACGATATCACAATCGTAGCCAGTACTAGGTACAAGACCATCTTTGACTTTGTTATGTGTTTCAATATCCCAACTCTCAACGACGAGATGCGTGTGATCGCGCAAGTAAGTATCCCGGTCGCTCGTGCCAGGACCAGTACTAGTACTGTCACTATCGCGCCATGCAGAGAAATCACGAACACTCACATAGAACTCATGATACTTATCACCGACCGCGTTAGTTATCATGTTGTGAGAATAGTTGCGCATAACATTCCAGCCAGCTGCCGCGAACTTTTGTTCGCGCGCGGTAGCATTGTAATACGATGTGTTTGGCAAGAATCCAACGCCATCATGTCCAAGGCAATCAACTCGCTGACTAAATTCAGGATCGCGAATAAGGCTGCGAATCGTATTATCGCGCGTGTATGAACTATCGAAGATAATGCGCATGTAAAGATGCTTTTGCAACGAAAAGGACTGAAATTGACGCAACCAAACAGGCTCGATACGTTTGTACTTGATTTCGCGCACACTGAGGATCGCGCGCATTTTCTCGATACCTTTGTTTTGCAAGTGTTGTACTTCCTCTGGATCGTCGATGAGTTGTTGTTGAGTTAAGCGCAAATCAGAACATTCGGGCTCGCGACTAACATCATAATCAAAATAGCGCCCTTGATCTGTTGTCAGATGAACGCGCGCCTTTTCTCCACTTGTGAGACAACCATAGATAGTCATATCTGCAGCCATGGTATGGCGCTGCCATGCATCATGATCATGTACGTCGCAAGTATGAAAAAGGACGGGCGACCCTTTCGCAATAAGACTAGCGACATTAGTAATGTCGCGAGCCTCGCAAAAGGAGTCGCGCGCCGGTATGGACATATCTTGTTCTCTCTTAGTCAATGAAACCATTGTAACTGATGCCATGATTATGCTAGACCAAATTGCACACACAATATCTTCCCCTTATTTGTAATAAATCTATCTTCAATTTTGATAGGCTGTTTGGATGGTTCGGTCAAATAACGGGTTGTGATCAAGATGGAATGAACAATATGTTGCAGGTGTGCGCGCATAATCAATAGGGTCATAAACGCCTATTCGCGCGGCTTCACGTAGCAGAAACTTGAATATCGACCAGTAAAGTGGTCCATGTCCCCATTCAGTCCAGTTTGCAATATGCGCGGCTTCGTGTATGATTACAAACATAAGCGTGTTAATATCAACGATGTTATGTGGTGGGCGCACATCGCGCAAACATAACATAATAGTGCGCCCTTTGTCTAGCGAGTATGCTGTATTACCAACACTAGACGGTATGTTTTCGTGAATCGCTTCATAGTTAAACCCGCGCAACAAATGCTCGATAGTCGCGCGCGCATCTGCATACTCTTTCGCTTGTCGCCTCGTCTTACATGCGACTCCGCATTCATCATCAGTCGCGCCAATATAGTACTTCGCGCGCAAATGTTCCAAGAGCTTAATCATGCGCGAGTTACATTCATACATTAGCTCGATAGCTTGATCCTTGTCTTTGTATGTTGTCGAGATATTAATAACCATCCCATGTACTATGATCGGTTGAGTAATAGGAGTTAGCGAGAGAACAATGACAATAACACTAATCAGGATTAAGACAATAACTATAATCACAGACACAACTAGACCCACTCGCCCCATCTTCGTGCTTATAATATACTTATCGAAGAATAATAGCTTAAGCTTTCTCTCTATAGGCAGGTAGGCAAGCAACAGCAATTAACCATGTGTGAAGACATAGATGATAATACGTGTACTCTCGCGCATATCGTAGGAGCAGGATCAGGCGCGATCCGCGATCATGATGTAATTGAGAATTATCTATCGCGCAGACCATTGCGAGTCATACATATGGCACGCGCGCAAGATGATAAAACGATTATCGCGCGAGTTTTATGCTTTTTGGGTCAATGTCCCGTATTCGTGCGCACATCCATAGCAAGTGGAGGTAGGAGCATCGAATCGCAAAAGATGCGCAACTACTTCGCGTTAAGTCGCGAGCGCGATGATGAATCAAGTGTTGCACACGTTCTTGGAATGAACCTCGCGCGCGATGTTGCCAAATACATGATGACATTCGCGCAAAGATATGATAGCACACCTATCGCCGTTGAGCGCGATAGCCAACAACAACGACGCGCATCAAAGAAAAAGAAGGGGCGCGCGATGAAACAGTATGTTGGCAAAGCTGTAACGTCGCGTCAATCTGATGCGTTGATGGGCGGCGATAGCGAAATAGATGAAATAACAGCAGCACTCGCGAACGCAGAGGCGGTTATAAATGAAGGAGATGACGCGCAACATGGTGAGCGCGCGAGCACAAGTATGACTAAGCATGGTCGCATAGGACAGCCTATCACCTTCGAGGATGGATCATTCGAGCCTATTTATGATATGCAAGCATTCCCGGAAGATTCGTTTATGGACATCAAGCGAAAAATATTCGCATCGACTGGCATACCGATCTATCGACAACATCTTATAGGAGTCTCTGGCGCAATCGACAAAGACGATCATGACGCACCTTTATCCATTGTAATATCATATGCGCTTACTGGTGATGCTCGATATAACGTCGATTTGCGCGAACTATACAGCGCAAGCACAGGCGCAAGCACAGGCGCACTCGCGCGCGAGAGAGCAAGCAATACCGAACATACTATATTTGGCATTCCTATTGATGATGCTATCTATGAATCGCGCAATGTGTTACATGTCGATGCGCGCGACCATATTACTATGCTTGGTCAAACGCGCCCTAGTTTCATGATAGTCATCGATCTCGCTGAGTGGATTGCACCGCGCATAGAGAAAGTGCGCGCCGCTTCAGTTGATAATTATCAGTTCGAAACACTATATTACGGGTTCATAGTCAAATACTTCCCATTTATGACTCGCGATGTTTTCGCATCATATCTCGCGGATGAAGATGGTATGATAGATCGGTTTCCAGATCTCGCAATGAGCAAGACGGTAGTGAATCATGCAATGCGCGCACAGTGTGAGATAAGTAGATACACATGGAAGGCGCATGATATCGCGCGCGGTCTTAACATTAGTCATAGTATTCTACATGCATCAGTTACTTCGCAGCCTCGCGCGACAGATGTTGCAAGTGCGCGCACGTATGCTCGCGACATTAACTTGCGCGATTTCTTTGATTTGATTGTATGTAGTAAAACGATAGTCGATGTTGTTGCGCTAGTTGATAATGAATCAGCTATTAGTTCGCATAGTGAGACAGGCGGTACTAACGCGCTTCGCTATATCTTGCACAAAATGCATAAATTTTCTGAGCTTATGAGTACAACGAGTTCATTCGCGCGTATGCAACTTCACGGGCGTTCGATGATACCTAAGCTCGGAAATGAACCAGGAATTATCATAACATTCGTCGCGCCTGATACTTCGGATGGCGCGCATCCGAGCAGTCCTATGTTTATGGTTGTTCGCACAAGTGGGCAAATATCGTTCCAAAAAAATTGGTCGCAAGAGGCAAGTATTCCATTCGATGATATGGTTACAATGTTCATGCGCGAATCTCAGCTGTTGATTCGCGAATTGCGCGCGACTAATGTGTTTGTTGCGTCTAAAATCGAGCCAGTAACAAACAAGAATATGCGCATTCTCGACTTAACCGTAATGACAGTATGGCATAATACGATGAGTGCGCGCGCTTTTCGCAATATGCGCGACTCATGGGAAGACTACGCGCGCGCAGGCATAATCATACCAAAACAGACAACGAAAGACGAAATATCATTTATCTTTACGCGCGGCATTAGTACGACCGATTCGCGCCAGATTGAACAACGTATTATGGCGGCTGGTATTCATGAGTCGAACTATTACGCATACTTGTCAGTTGAAGCAATTCGCCAAAAATGGAACCAGTCATTTGCTGGGCGCGTTGTTACAATAGAGCACCATACGACCAGTATCAACTTCATAACGGCAGACATTTACGAGGATGAGTATGCGACCTTCGAAATGTACTTGCGCGCGTTTGTTGATAGATTCGCGCGCATACATGCAAGTCAAGAAGAGAGCGCAAGCGCGAGCGCAATGGATAAAGATGATGATGTAACCGCTAGTCCTTATCATATGCGCAACTTGCGCAGACTCCAAGAAACCGACCCAGTTCTATACAACCTTAAAAAATATGGCGCGCCTCGCGTGTATTCATCGCGCTGTCAACATCCAAAGCAACCACTCTTACTTACCAATCAAGAAATCGCAACACATGGAGTACCAAAAGGCGCGATACGTTACTGGAACTTCACAACACAGCGCGCCGCTTATTACATGTGTCCAAACGCGCGCTACCCATATCTTAATTTTCTAACAGGTGTCCATCCATTGGGTTACTGTATTCCATGTTGCGGAATGATGGAACCACCGCCTGGATCGCATCACGCGCAAATCTCGCGAGTATGCATTGCGAATCATACTTATGATATCGCGCATATGACATCGAAGTCGGTTGGTTATATTATGTCATATGGCGCGCTCGATCAATTACAAGATGGTCGCCTTTCTCATTTGCCATCAGGCGTATTTAGCGCGTTTATTAATAGGACGTTGCATAGTGTTCATCCGAGCGCAGAAGCAATCATATATGGAGTCGCGCAAGACGTTGGCATATTGCGCGCGATCTCTGTCATACTTGGATCAACTATGTCAACGGTAACTATGACTATTGTGCGAGGGATCGAGAAGAATCTTATTAACTTTGAATCTCTTGCAGGAGGGCGCGCATCAACATACTTCGCAAGTCGAAGCGCGTTTATTGGTTATCTCACGCGCGTAGCCAATGGACAAGAAGTGTTCCCTGCGCGCACATGGAATTTCATGCGCGCGATAATTACTGATTGTGTGCGAGACGCGTATAACCTTGATCTGATGTGTATTGTTATGCCACAATCGTCATCCTTTGACAGTACAACAACGCGCACGCAAGAGTATGGTTCGCAACTAATTGTTCCTCGCGCGTTCTCATATGGAACTCCGCGCGCAACCGGTCTTATCATAGCAGGAAATGGCGCAATACATCCAGTCATAACTATTGATCCCGATGACTTTGTTCGGCATGATGTTATTCTATCGCGCGCGCTAACTACTCAATGCGTTGCAACCATCTCGCACATGATTCGTAGTGTTAATATGGATCAATCTCAGAATCACGCGCCTGCAATAAAGCGCAACATAGACTTAGAGTTTATACAGATGTTTGTGCGCGATCATACTCGCGATTCGGATGACTATGCTGGTAGTCTCGCGATCCAAAAGCTTTATGTTGGTATGCGCGGATTATGTTACGCTGTGTTACTCGCGCCATGGAACGCTTACATACCTATCACATATAGCAGCATACCGACACAGGTGCGCGCGCAAACATATGACATCTCAGGAACCTCATTACTTGATCATGTGAGCGCATCCGCATGTAAAATCGCCATAGAACAAATCAATAAGTATATTGATAAAACTCTCGCGCCATTTCGCGCGCTTAACATTGATGGATACATAACAGTCGCATCGAGCATTATTGGTTATGTTGTATCATGCGCATCGCCATCTTCATCCTCACGCATGATTGCGTACTTTGATAAACTTGATACGCGCGAGGATGAATATGATATAGTTATGTCACTCATGACAGATCCGCGCAAATATGCGAGTAGTATTGATAGTGCGCGATCCGCAACGGTTGATATCAGTGAACGCGCAGAGCGCGCCTTATATCCATATTACGAATATGAACTATTCTGTGCGCAATTTGTCGCACGTTGTGCCACATTGCGCAATCAAGAAGTGCGCGCGCGTATTCGCAACATCATAATGGAGACCAAAAAACGCGCTGACCTATCATTAGTCAGTAGCAAAATAGAACGATTGCAACGCGAGATTGGCTTAACTAATGCGGATATTACTGCTATTATGACAGCAGTTAGTTCGCGCGAGTTACCAACCGAGCAGCTTGATATAGACCTCGCGCAACTATATGATGCCATTGATAAGTCGCGCGAATATTTGATCAAGTGGATAGGCGACATTATGCGCGACTTTACTACGCAGGAACAACACGGTCGCGCGCAACATACTCTATTAGTGCCTAAGTTTATTACTCCATGCATTAGTCAAACGGGAACTGGTTCAAGCTCGAGTACGAGCACGTCGAGCGCAAACGTTGCAGGTATTGCGCATTGCGATGCGAAACAGCGCTTAATCTTGCGTACTCCTATCTCGCGCCTTATCGATATACTTGCATCGGACCTACGCAAACCAATTAAGCGCGCATACATCTTCGCGCACAACTCTGTGCCAGAGTCGCGATCAATGTTTACCGATTTTATGCAACGATCTGGCGAAATTCTAGTAGTTAAGAAAGTTGCGATAACTGGCAAACACTAAATATATAATATTTCTCAATCCATTCACTATGGAAGATAACGACGACTCTGTACCTCTTGCGCGTTATGATGAACCAACTAGTACTAGCGCAACAGGAGTAAGTCGCGCGCATAACAGCACAAAGCGCAAGTCAATTATGGAACAATGCATCGACGCGTTCTACTCTCTTGAGTACAAAATGTATGCGTTCTTGTTTTTATTGTTTATCTTTGTGACATCGGACGTATTCGTTAATTTGGTTCTCAAAAAAATGAAAGGCACAACTAATGCGTATGGTGTGGTAACTCCATTCGGAGTAGTTATACAAGGGTTCGCACTAGTCATCGCGCATATTATCATACATGCGTTAATCGCTCGCGGTATCGTTTGATTCGACGATTATCTCCGGATGAGTGCTAATGATACTCGCGATAAAGTCACATACTTTTTTTGTAAATACCATATCACACTTCGCGCCAAGTATGTTTATCTTGCCAGAGCGGAAGATACTGACTCGCATGCTTTCGTTTGTTGCAATACTTGTTAGGCGCAATGCTAACTTAGGAGTACTGTCTTTATGCTGATGGAAGCTAACTCGCGGGTCTTGTTCGGTATTGCGCGCGTACATGTCGAAGATCGCATCAAGCGCATGCAAATCAAGTATCTGACGATCGACGAGAATGTAAAGCCACTTATAATCTTTCATAATTGGTTCGAGGCTAACTAAGTGCATTTCTTCGGATGTGTCATGCGTTGTCGCATATGTGCTAGAGTCAAGGCACATTAGCGCATGCATCAGAGGAATAAGGGTTTGGTTGATTTTCTCAATAACATCATAAATCATATCTGGTCTAGTACCCGGCAAACCAATGCGACCAGTGCGAAACACGCGAATCTTATAGACACAATTAGTAACGCTAGAGTAGATCCATATCATAATGGATGAGTTAAAACATGTGCCATTTCCTTGTACTTTCCGAGGTTTCGCGCCAGGTCGTGTTTTCTTCTTGATGCGCATGCGCGCGTTTTTCTCATATGAGCGCATGCTTACACTACCTGTCCGAACGAGCTCATCAAACCTAGTAGAATTAACAAGACCATAATTGCATTCTGCGCGAATACATGGATCCTGCAAAATATCGCTTGTTATTACCTTGATCAATGAATCTTCCATAAACGATATGCCTGTAATGAATCCATTAAGCCCGAATGTCGTCGGAACAATGTTATCAAATCCAAGATCTTTATGCGCGCTCTCATTGACAATATCATAATCAGAACAATATTGAACGATAGTCTCTGGCGTGCGCACGATATTGTATGGTGATTGCACATCAATGACCGGGCGTTTAGGTTGTGCTTGCGCCTTGGCAATAAACATCGCGCGCGTATACTTGCGAGTTCGCGTGCAAGCGGTGGATGATGACTGTTGTTGCTGCGCCGTAGCATCATCGGGTTCGCGCGCAAAAGGAGAAGCTGCTTCTTCATACGTTTCGCGCGAATCCGAACATGATGGTTCGCGCGCGCTACTACCACCACTGTCTTGCTGATCCGCGCAAGCTAAAAGGGCATCCAGAGCGTCTTCTACATTGATACTCGGGTCCATGTCTTGTGCGAATCTTTGCTATCTATTATTCATGATCTATAACATTCAAAAAAATAGGATCAAAATAAGAGCATGACTTGCATTGAAGCAAATCATTGACGCAAGTCATTCGTTTTTTACTTAGTACGTAATCTGTCTATTGCTGAATCGAAATCAGCCTCAGCCGTATGTTCTTCTTGTCGCGCGCCACCTCCCGAGTGCTGACCTGCATACATTATCATACTTGGCACAAGTTCAATAATAAGGCGCGAAATTGGTCCAAAGTTATAATCATTCATGAGACTACTTGCGATTTGCGATGTATCATGGCGCATTCTGCGCAACTTAGTGCGCACGTGTGATTTCCATCCGGATAGGTTAGGTTTGAATCCAAAGAACGATCGATTACCATCGAACAAGTATTCTAGTCCAGATGCTGCCATCATAATACAATCATCTGCAACAGACCCAAAACGACGCCGATCATTATGCCGTTTTAGTAATGTGAGTGTACTTTGTATGATTTCAAGCGACTCGTCTATGGTTGGTACATGAATATGCGAAACATCTTCGCCATTATCCTTAAATAATGCTACGAGGTCTTCTATCTCCTCGATCGCGGATACTTTCATATCATGCTCACGATCAGAGTCGAGGAAACCATCCGCGCCAATGCGCAACGCACTAAGCGCATTCATAACGCGCCCTCGTTTCATTTCTTCGTCAGTGAAGCGCATACCTTCGTTACTCATAGGAATAGCGCGATATCCGTCACTATCACTTGCGCGGGGTACATCTCGATATTCATCAACAGTTCGTTCGCGAATAGGCTCTGGATCTGTTTGCGCGCGCGACTGTTGCGGCTGTTGCATAGGTAAATACTGTGTTTGTGCGCTTGCGCTCATATCTATACCATCATCTCCAGGACGTTCATCACTATCTCCAGCATATCGCGCATGTTCATCACTATGCGTACTTGTACTTGTACCTGTACCTGTACTTGTACGTGTACTTGTACTTGCTTGCTGACTATCATCAAATATACGAAATCCAAGTCGTCCCTCAATCTCATCCATCTTCTCTTTGAGTATGTCGCTACTATTACGCGCGGGAGTTTGCTGAGCTAATCCGCGTATGATCTGGCTCTCTGTATTTGTTGCGCTCGCGTCCGCATATGCAGGATTAACTAATGATCCTAATCCGAATACGCTCTGTCTATCTGAATCCATCCGCTAGTATATTGTTGTACCAATGTTAAATCCGTCCAATTGTGATTTTCTATTTGTTGGGTTTGACTGTGCATTGCGTACTCTCGGATGGTCGATTCTAGGTTATACCCCAAGCATTATAACGGCAAATCGCGATAAAAGTACGAGTGCATTGCGAAATGCGCGCGATGTTATTCAGCTATTTGGATCTGGCGTGTATGATGTTTTGGGTGCAAACATTGATAGTACTAGCGATAGTGATAGAGCGCGCGCACTCGCGCGAGCTCTTGATAACATCATTCCGCGCGACTTTCCAATCTCGCGCGCGTATGTCATCATTGAGCGCCAACCACGCAAGCGAAACGCATTTTGCGGGGGTGCTGTGCGCACTGCAACAGCATGCGTAGAATCACAGCTCGTCTATCATTTTAGTGTTACTCGCGCAGCTAAGTACGTATATTTGATTAGTGCGGGCAAAAAGAACCATATTGCGCGCGAGTTGCTACATGAGCCTATGGCGCGCACTTATGCTGAGCGCAAAAAACAAACACGGCGCGCGTTTGTCCATCTAGCAGGCGTCTTCAATTTTGACACTTGCGCGAATCGCTTAGATTACAAACACATACGCGCAGACATGGCAGATGCATGCTTGCAAATAGTTGCAGCCATTTTTATATGCGCTCGAGATATACGATAACTAATAGGAATGATAAAAACCTCGCGACTCATAGAGGGCATACTAACTTATCTTAATGCGCTGCTCATACTCGATCTCGCGCGCAAAACATTTGAGGATAAAGCGTATATGGCTGTTATCATTATCGCCATATTGACGTTGTTAATAATATTCTTACATAACTCGCGCGAATCATCTAAGAGTACAGCGACGCGCAAGCAAGTGGATGAATCGGAATCAGGATCATCATTACCATTCCAGATAATTCCATTAACTATGCCGCTGCCATCGCGTACTCAAAAAGTTCGCTCAACTTGAGCAATGCGGTTACTCGCATCACATCTCGCAACTTCCTCGCTATATTGTTGTTGCGTTAACCCGCCTTCGCCCGAGTACAAACTCATACATAGTCGACTAGGCGCGAGTTTGATGCGCGTTACATCACATTCATCTATTTGCGCGCGCACAACTGCAAGGTTCTGCAACAACGTCCATTTTTTGTGCTCGTCATAATGTTCGACAATGTGCGTACCCGCGCAAGCCCATGAACAAAAGTTACCAGTGATCATCCATTCGCCCGCGCGATTTAATGAACGTTCTAGTGCAATGAAGCGAGGTACACCATTGAATGTTAGTCCGCAATTCCAACATAGTAAGTTCGATTTGGTTGGATGCGTCTCGGGAGATAGGAACACGCGCGGAAGATTTGAGTAATGCGCAAGTTCAACAAGTTGTTCGCTTGCCATGACTGCAATAGAGCTACTAGGTACTGCGATGCTGCATGCAACACCGCGACTGCTCGCGCTTCCACTATCTCTATCCCTATCTTGCGCAACACGTGTCGCGCGCGGACCCATGCTTGCATCTAACGCCGCGCGCACTTCTGCTTTGGTGATTCCGCATATTACTATAATTATTCGCTGCGAAGTACTCGCCATGATTCTCGCGATATTTTTCTAGGACCAATATACAAAACGTCATACATGACAACAGACCAATATTTGCAGTTTGGTGTGCCAGATTATGGCGGATTTACTACGGAAGAAGAAATAGCACGGCGATTATCTACAATAACAGGCACTCGCGGATCTCCATCGATTGGCGCGCGAGTTGAGGCAAAGCGTGCGCGAGTTCGCGCGCAAGAAGGCGCAGGCTTAGGTATGACCAATGTCGCCGCGCTGCAACCAATTCCAATGGATGCCGATCATAGTGATGTACCAAAAGTATCAGGACAGGGACAGGCACAGGCACAAGCACAGGTACAGACGCGCTCCGTTGTGAGCGCGTTTAAGAACTTATGCGCGAGTCGCCCAGAATCTCTCATCGATTGGATTATCATATTTATTATCATTGTCGCGCTAGTTTGCATGTTCGAAAATGCGCCCGATATGATCTCGCGCGTTTTTCGCGGATCCGCGATAGGACGCGCAAAAGGTGGATGGTGTGCGGAGTGTGGTGGAGTTGTTGACTAATGATAATCATGAAGATGGAAAAAATAACAAATAATTATCATATTGGATCATTCACAATGATGACTTACCTTTTTTGTATCACGTCTATCATCAATTGCATATCGATATTGTGCAGTTGCCATTATTATGTATGAAAGTAATCTGCGCAAATACTTAGGTACGCCGATTGAGGATGTTGATGCTGTTGATGATGCGCGCTTATCAATATGTATTAATTCCATTGGTGAGATCCAAGCATAATTTGCAATCTCATATGAATCAATCGCAGAATGATCAATAATAATATTTGTTTTTACTATGATTATGAACAAAACCAAGATATCATAGAAGTATTGGTTATAGAAAATGATACGAACGTTTGGGCGATAATGCTCAACGCGCGCGAGATCGATGCCAGTCTCCTCGCGAAACTCGCGAGTTGCGCATGCATATAAACTCGCGTCAGTCTCATCAAGCATACCCTTTGGAACTCCGAGAACGGATATATTGAGATCTTCGCGTTGTTGTTCGCATACTGTCAAAATATCGCCAGTCGTTGAATTAATCATGATAATCCCACATCGTATTTTATGTTGTGGAACTAATGCGCGCATCTCATGAACGTTCATTGTACGCAAATTGCGAAGTCGTAAGTTAGACATTCGTAGAGAAAGCTTATTATTTTTGAGCAACATATTTCATTTTTTTAATTACCTCACTTGTGTGGGTAATATTCGCGCAAAAAAGATATGATGGTTCCGAAAGGGACGATGATGGGACGGGATGGAATAGACTGGTTTGTATTTTTATGCTGTGGGTTTATCCTTGCGAGCATGTTGCTCATGTTGCTCATGTTGCTCATGATCATGTTCATGAACATGCGCGACAACAGGCAGTTTACGAGCAGGAGACGATGGATTAGATTGCGGCAGAAGAGATCCATACTGATCCGCTATCCAATCGGCATAGTCGTCCATATCGTATTCGATATCATCCACGTGCGTCCGTTTATGCTCCGGAATCGATAACTGGGACTTATCTTCTTGGGCAATACGTGCAACATAGACAGGACGCGCGCGCTTTGCAGCATCATGCGCATCGTGAATAGGAGTGCGCGCGACTTTTACATAACGTGCGTCAGAGCCATCGCCAACACGTGGAGTAGATAAAGGAGAACTCATTATTTGCGGGTTAAGGGGGGGTACACACTAACTAAGCAACGATAGTTATTTGTTGGAAGTGTATGTACTGATTCTTATCATGATCAAATTCATTTTTTTCTTGGAACGCGGAATAAAGCAAACAATAGAGAGGATGAAGAGAATGGGCAAAAAAATATGCACACTCGCGCGCGCGATGTACTCGATGTACGCGATGTACGCGAATGCGTAAGCGCGATGAGCGCGATGAGTGCGATCGTTTACGATGTGAAGCGCAGAACTGCGGAACCATCGGACACCAACAGGAAGTTGATAGAAATACCAACTGTGATCATCTGACATGGCGAACCAGTTGAGCAGTATGACGAGTTGTAATGAACATAGAATTCACGCGCGCGCGAAATGTTGATATGTCCGCTTGGTTGGTATGTACCTGGATAAATGGCGAAGTTAATGAGCAATGCGCCAAGATCGACAGGTGTGCGCATGATAGACTGACCGTAGTACCATGGAGTGTAGTCGCGGAAGAATGGTGCATCTGTCTCGGTGATGATATCATTACCTTGGACTGTGACCTTGAGCGAATCGATTGTTTGAGTATAGACAGGAACATACAATTGTTCGCTTGTCTCGCGATGTGTGAATGTTTTCACGCTATCGGGCCATGGAGCTGCGGCCAAGTCGGTAGTGGCTTGCACTGCACCAGACGAGCGCGCGACAGTGTACATTGTCTCGTCTGTGACTGCGGTGAGATTATGCCAGTCGCGGTATTGATTTGGATTGGCCGCGCTAGTGTTGAACGATGGGCGCATACCAATGTAGATCATCTCAGTTGGCCATTTCAGTTGCGAAAGCAACCTATCTTCGCTTGAGGCGGTAACCTCTGGATGTTGGATACGATGGACGCGCACGAGTGTGAAACCGATGCGCTTGATGTAGATATCGTGAATTTCAGGATTCACGAACAGGTTATTAACATACATTTCCGCATTCATTGTTTGCGCGGGCGAAACAGTGGACCCGGCGAGGAGGATTGGTTCGTAATTGACTTGGCGCGAAACATTCCTAACGCTCAGTGCAACTGCGGTACCAGTTGTACCAGCAACTTCCTCATCTGTGCGCACCTCAGTAGTCAAGCGCAAGAACAGATTGCCAGGCGCGGGGAACACGATCTCTGCTTGATTCGCGATTGCGATTGTGATGAAGCGCTGACCGTATGGGATGCTGATCGAAGGAATTGCAAGGCGCACATCCTTGTTGAACCAAAACAGCAACGGGATCCAGAGATCGAGCGCGGGCTGAATCGCTTGCGGTGTTTGTGGTCCGCTCACGACTTGCGTGAGTTTGCGCGCGGTAATAGTTGCATTCGCGGGACCAACAACTGTACCAGTAACATCAACGGCATTCGCCATTGGCACCTGGAACGAGTTTGTTCCAGAAATAGCCGTTTCGTTGGTGTATGCGTCAACTGGAACTTCTTGACCAACAAGGCGCTTCCATCCGATTTCCTTATCATGAGTGATGAAGAACTTACGATAGAACAGTGTTGCATCGCTCTCATATGTATCGAGAGGATTGCCAGTGATTTCGAACTTGACCTCGCGGAAGAGACGCTCGCCAGGATATTCAGCATAGCGTGTATAGTTCGAAATAGCTCCACCAACTGTCAATACATTACCGGCGGCATCAACATACTCTTGAGTGTACAGAGTGTATTGATGCGCGGCCGCGTTAACAACATCACTAGTCTGCGATGTTGCAACAGTAACGACATTAGCTCCAATAGCAGGAGGGAACGCGGGCACAACTGACGGCGTGCAAGCAACCGCGCCAAGTGTAACATGTACAACCATATCACTGAAGAATTCACCGTATGCGGGAATGGAAAACTGCATATGTCCACCCCATGTCGGATTTCCCGACTGCGTACGAACCTTCGTATATTCGTAAGCAATTGCCGCGAACGGCCTGTAATGCGCATTGACAAAGAGAATATGGGTTTTCTCGATATCTGCAAGAGTAGGAGTAGGATCCATTCCCCTCTCGCGACGCTGACACATAATAGAGCGAATACGCTCGTTGAGCATATCAGTCGCATGAACCATGCGGTCTGCACGCCCATCACTTGCCAAGAGTTTGAAAATACCACCTGCCGACATTGTTAACTAACAAATTAACTAACTAACCTAGTTGTATATTAGTGCGTGAACGTTGTTGTTGAAAAAAAATAATTGATCGCGCGCGACTTTCACAAATCACTTAATTCATATTTGATCATAACAACGCATTCATTGCGCATAAGATTCTGCACGCATATGACAAAATGCTTATTCGTTACACTAACGAGATGATGCGCGAAACAATATGAACCAGCTTTACTCGACACAATGTATTTCACAATAGGCACAGTCGCGCGCGCATTTGTGAAGTCGATCGTTACGCATTCTTTCTCATACGCCTTGAGTATGAACTCGCAACTAGACGGGACGCGCGGGATATCATCTCCATTAACGCGCAGGATAACACATCGATTAACTGGTTTATCGTGACTTTCTAGCTCTTGACTCACTAATAAAGTATGTACATCTTCATCCATATCGAGCGCGTCTGGATCAATTCTCGCGTATGTATCGTTGAAGGGATTGCGAACACTTGATGGATCGTGTACGGGTTCTTCCGTAAACTCTATTGCACTCATCGCATGAACTAATAATGTATGCGGGTCTGTACTCTCGTCGCACACGCCTTCATCGTGCACATCGTAACTCGCAAAGTCTGGCACAATCCGTTCGACAACTTGTGTTTTGGGCTTGGGATTTTCACGCATTTGCCGTACTAATAATGTATGCGGGTCTGTACTCTCATCGCACATACCCTCGTCGCGTGCATCGCCTTCGACGTCACTGCTGTGACTATGGACACTACTACACTTAGTGCTCACACATTCAGCTAGTTGAGCGCGACGACCAAGTACAAGAGGCTCTGGACATAATAGTGGCGTGCGCGAAGATCCCGATACGTAGTACTTCGTTATTGGGGAACGATAAATTTCGGTCATGATAGAGAAAGTAGAAAGAAAGTGGTTTTACGTATATTGTTCTCGCGATAAGTATTGATTATAATACAAAAAAGAACGGCTCTCATTCTCATTCTCATATGCGCGCGTGTATATCTCAGTCGCACTCAACACGCACGATATACGCGCGAGTTTGCCACATAATCGAACCACCTGCTATACCGGTCGCGACAACATTCGCCACGGCTGTTTCCGGGTCAATGTCAATACCCGCGCCAACTAATCCAGCGCTATGATAATTACTAATTTCATACTTGACACTCGCGATGGGAACTGTTTCACCAACTTCTAGCACAATACGCACGCGAAAATCAAAGACGCCATTCTCCGCACCATTTGTTCCTAGCATGACTGCGATCGATTTCACGCTCGCTTCGAGAATGCAGTTTTTTGTAATATCGTGTGGTACGACGGGTATCGCTAGCGCAACCGCATCAACCGCGCCGACTGTTATGACTGGATCGCTTACCACTTCGTACGAACCTGGATTAATAACGATACCCGCGATATTGACAAGCGTCGATCCGCCAAAGTCAATAGTTCCAGATGTTCCGCGCAATGCATCAAGCGCAAGCCCGGTCGTATCAAACGTACCAACATTCGCGCCTCCTACCGCGAATGATACTGTTGTATTTGTGCCATAGATACCAGCCGCATTAATCGCGCCTGCGTTCCCAAATACAATACTAGGTTCAGTTGCGCTACCTGGCGCACAAACAATGCGCGCGGACATGTGACCTAGCACAGTCATGCTTTGTCTTATAACAATATCATCACATGTTAGCTTTACTGGATTCATGCCTCCAACAGAGCCTTCCGAGCTAGTGCGCCCCATAACATCATTCATCGTCGCGACTGTCGCAACAGGTCGCTGATATATGCCAGTGCGCGCGAGTGTAGTCCGTGTTGGTTGTTGCATATCTTCTCTTGCGCGAATATTGAGTTAGTTATATGAGTACGCGCAAAACATAATATGACATGACATGTCGCGACATGTCATACGTCTTCGGGTTCATATTTGAGATCATACTGAGCAGGCGCATGTTCGCATATCATCCTATATATTTCATCATTCTTACATACTGTCTCGCGCCCTTGACTCGAAATATAATCGATTAGTCTGCGCGGTTCGCTGCCACGCGGGAAGCGCCTCTTAATGATCTTCGCTATGAAGAATGGGTAATATGGTTTATTGCCAATGTTTCCGATGCCGTTACTTGTGTACACTTCCATGATATGCACAAAGTCGCGCAATATGATTTGTTGCGCTTCGTGCGACAATACTGGAGGCGCGCGCCCTTTGAGCATCTTCACGATATTCGGTACATGTTCGCTATAACTATCACTCAATGCGCAAATCTTGAGTGCGCGCACAACTTCCGCATACGTAATAGTTCGCGAAGATAAACCGATTGACTCGCATTCGATTGCATTGCGAATACGATCAAGGTCGCAAGCCGGAATAACAAACGGTTCTATTGCTTGCAAGCGCTCGAGCCATGTACGCAAATGACGATCAAAGTTGCGCGCGGATATCAAACTTTGCATGGAACTACTTCCTCCATGCGCAGTATCGTCTTGCGCGATCATTATATCGCCGTCAGTTGATGGTCCCTTGCAACTCGTTTGGACTACATTAATATCGCGAAGGCAACCACATTTATCACATACAATAACACATTGCTCGAGTGCGCGCATGAATGTATTGCATCGCGCGCATTTCATCTCTGAGCTATTATCCGCGCGCACTATTGGTTCTATGTCATCTATTGCGCGAGTCGCATACACTGATGCCGTATTCAGCTTGGAGTAAATTCCATCAAATATCACGCAACTATACGATTGCGCGCAACATGCGACACATTCATCCATGACATGAGCGCGCGCCACTGCATTAGCTCGCGCGCGCGAACTGACGCGCGAACATTGATGACCAACGCGCGCCGCTACATCACTACTGTGACAAGATAACCTAGACGATGTATCTGATGTAGTTTCGCTTGTTACAACTCTTGCGCGCGATTTTGATGGCAAAGGCGTTCTGCGCGCACTTGCATGCTCGCGCACCATATCTATGAATTTGATTATGTCATGAACACTTTTTACGAACTTCATGCCTAAATGACAAAGCTCGGAATCTATCATAACACTCGATAACGCAATGAAGTATTGCTGAACATTCCCCTCGTTCGTGATAAATGGCGCGACAGTCAAATCATACTTCATACATATCGTGTGCAATGTCGCAATATCACTACGAGCATGCGCGCGCATATTCCCAACGAGGTCTATCCCTAAACTTTGCGCGATAAGCTCGGATGCGCGCATCTCATTCTGTTCGCGCGCGTCTTCCGCAAGAATGTTTAGCGCGCACGACATATCAGCGAACCGATCACATATACGTTTATCATATAGGCGCGCACTCGCGCATTGTGATGTTCCTCCTTCTACTACATTTTTGGACAAAGATGGCATTTGCGTACTAAGTCTGCTCTGTTGGCTAATGCGACTGCTGGTACC
>Ga0265297_10004513_pt1 | contig 22650 bp, 17 predicted proteins | sample Munlanlwell13791_FD_192502 | JGI IMG/M metagenome (GOLD analysis project Ga0265297, IMG submission 192502) | Leachate microbial communities from a municipal landfill in Southern Ontario, Canada - Leachate well 137-91 | ecosystem: Engineered > Solid waste > Landfill > Unclassified | place... | reverse complement strand
AAACACGGGAAACTATTTTATAAAGGAGTACTGTATTCAAGTTATGGACAGCAAATTATAAAAAAATTACTACAAATACAGCTTTGCTGCCAAATATCATGAAATAATCCCAGTAATTTTCCTAAATATGGGAGAAGGCCGATAAAGCCCAATATTAGACTTATAATTGCAAGCCGTATCGCAATCCTTACAATAGCTTGGGGATGCTGCAAACTTGCTTTTATTTTTCCATACCAAGTATTTGTAGCTTGTATTTCTAAATCATAAACCTCTCTCGTCTTCGAAATACCCAGCTTACTCCTATACCATTCACTCATTGTTATTACTTTAGACCCATTTTTTATTTTTATTACTCCTTCATGTCTATTATATTCACGAATGTAATTCGGTTCTATTTTAAGGTATTCACAATAGACACTTTTGTTCTTATTATTGCATTTATAAGTGATCATCACAATCGGCCTTTGCTCTAATCCTAAATCCGGACCCCATACACAACCTTCATGCAAATCTCCTCGTAATGCGGCTTGAACTTTATATTTCATATTCCCCTCCTTTAAGTAAAAGAGCAGTTCTTACTTGCAAGAACTGCTCTTAGGTCAGATTTCTATGTCTTAAGAGATTATTTATACTTCTACGTATAGGTTTATATTCTTCAAACTTCTATATTATTAAATTCTCATTGTTCTGTTTCTATCAACCGTGGTATTAACTGTTTTTCTATATTTTCCCCCAGAACCCAAAACCAAGCACCCAGCACCTGTTATTACTCTATACTCTCCTAACCCTGATCCCCGCCTCTTTCAGGAACTTGCGCGCATTCTCGTCGGGGTATTCGCCGCAGGTAACGACCTCTATGATGCCGGCGTTGATGAGCATCTTGGCGCAGATCACGCATGGCTGGTGGGTGATGTAGATCACGCTTCCGCGTGTGCCGATGCCGTGCAGGGCCGCCTGCAGCAGGACGTTCTGCTCCGCGTGCAGTCCGCGGCATAATTCGTGCCTCTGCCCGGAAGGAATATTCATTTTTTCGCGCATGCACCCGGTCTGAGAGCAATGTTTCAGGCCGGAAGGCGCGCCGTTGTAACCGGTAGCCAGTATGCGCTTGTTCTTTACCAGCACCGCGCCCACTGCCCTGCGCAAACAAGTGGTGCGTTTAGAGACTAACTGCGCCAGTTCAAGAAAATACTCGTCCCAGCTCGGCCTCTGCGTGGTTTTAACCTTTTTCGACGGTTTAGGCATTCTTCAGCTCCGGATAAAGAGGAAATTGTTTTGCCAGTTCCTTGACCTGTTCCCTGATACCGCTCTTGGCGTAGGCGTCTTCGCGCACGGTCACTGCCTGATCTATGAAATCGGCGATCTGGCGCATCTGCGTTTCCTTCATCCCGCGGGTGGTCACCGCCGGGGTGCCGATACGGATACCGCTGGTTACCGCCGGGCTCTGTTTATCGTAAGGAATAAGGTTTTTGTTGACGGTGATATTCACCTCTTCCAGCACGTCGGACGCCTGCTTGCCGCTGATGTTTTTGGAGGTCAGATCAACCAGCATTAGATGGTTGTCCGTACCGCCGGAGACGATGCGGTAGCCTTTCCCCGCCAATCCCTCCGCCATCTCTTGAGCGTTGCAAACGATCTGTTTCTGGTAAGCCTTGAATTCCGGTTTCATCGCCTCGCCGAAAGCCACCGCCTTGGCGGCGATCACGTGCATCAACGGCCCGCCCTGCAGACCGGGGAATATCCTTGAATCTATCTTCTTGGCGAATTCCTTGCGGCAGAGGATAAAACCTCCGCGCGGTCCGCGCAGGGTTTTGTGCGTGGTGGAAGTGACAAACTCCGCGTAAGGTACCGGAGAAGCGTGCGCGCCGGCCGCCACCAGCCCGGCGATGTGCGCCATATCCACGAACAGATAAGCGCCCACCGAGTCGCAGATCTTGCGAAAACGCGCGAAGTCCATCTTGCGCGGATAGGCGGAAGCGCCGGCCAGGATCATCTTAGGCTTATGTTCCGCCGCCAGCTCTGCGATCCTGTCGTAATCGAGCATCTCGGTGTCTTTATCTACGCCGTAGGTGACTATTTTATAGAACCTGCCGGAGAAATTGTGCGGATGACCGTGGCTCAAATGCCCGCCGCAGGCCAGGTCCATCGCCAGCACGGTGTCTCCCGGGGCAAGCGCCGCCATATACACGGCCATATTGGCGCTGGTGCCGGAATGCGCCTGGACGTTGGCGTGCTCGGCTCCGAAAAGCTCTTTCACCCTGTTGATTGCGATATCCTCCACGATATCTACGTTATGACACCCGCCGTACCAGCGCGCCGCCGGGTATCCCTCGGCGTACTTATTGGTCAACACCGATCCCTGCGCCTCCAGCACCGCCAGGGAAGTAAAATTCTCCGAGGCTATCAACTCCAGGTTGTTCTCCTGTCTCTCGATCTCGTTCTTGACCGCGGCGTATATCTCCGGGTCGGCCGTTTTCAGATGTCTCATCTTCTACCCCCGCATATCTTTTTTTCTATTTCGACTATTATTTTCAGCCGGCGTTCATGCCTGCCTCCGGCAAAAGCAGTATTCATCCAGATCTCCGTTATCTTTCGCGCCTCGGCGGCGCCGGAGAAAGAAGCGCCCAACACCAGCACGTTGCTGTCGTTATGCTCCCTGGAAAGCCGCGCCGCCGTCCTGTTACAGCAGAGCGCCGCGCGCACGCCAGGGAAACGGTTCGCCACGATGGAATTTCCTATTCCGCTTTTGCAGATAAGTATCCCCCTGCGGTAGCGGCGGCGGGAAATAAGACCGGCCAGGGCCGCGGCGGTAACCGGATAATCACAGCTTTCTTCGGAATACGCGCCGAGGTCCTTCACCCGTATGCCGCGTTTCTTCAAGAAAATCTTCAGCTTCTCCTTCAGTGCGAAACCGCCGTGGTCGGAAGCTATCAAGAGCGCAGAATTCATATCAATACCTCCACTTTAGCAACCGCTTCCTTTATCTGGGAAAATGTCTTTTTGTACAGATCAAGAGTCCCGCCGATCGGGTCCGGGATGTCGGCCTCTGCCCCTCCGGTCCCGGCAAATTCCTTGAGCAGGAAGACCCTGTTCTTCGCCTCCGGAGCCATCTCCAGTATCCTTTCCTCGTGGAGCTTCTCCATCGGCAGAATTATATCCGCAGCCTTTATCATCACCGGAGTAAGCCTGCGAGCTTTGTGCCCCGAGACATCCATACCCTCTTCCGCCAGCACGCCGCGCGTGGCCTGCGTAGCTCCGCCGGAGACTGCCGATATCCCGGCTGAAAAAACATCGATTCCTTCATGCTTCTTTTCCACGAGGAGCTTTTTCAGGAACGCCTCCGCCATCACTGAACGGCAGGAGTTACCGGTGCAGACAAAAAGCACGGTCTTGTTCTTCAGGAAGGTCATTATCTCTGCCGCGCTCAACGCCCCCTCTCTCAAGACGCGCGCCTCGCCGCCGGAAAGGTCCACCACGCTGGACTCTCTGCCTATCCGGCAGGGACCGGAATCCACCGCCATCTCAACCAGTCCGCCGAAATCCGATAAAGCGCCGGCGCATTCGAAAGGGGGCTCTTTACCGGACAAGTTGGCCGAAGGACAGACGACCGGGACGCCGGCGTATTCCAACAATGCGAGCGCCACGCGATGATCCGGCATCCTCACTCCGACGGTCCCGCCTTCCCTGCCTTTCAAAACCAGTGTCAACGGGCCAGGCCAGAAACGCGAAATAAGCTTGTATGCCCGCGAAGGTACTCCGGAAGCGAGATCTTCCGCCTGTGTGATGCCGCTTACCAGGATAGAAAAAGGTTTATCCGCCGGGCGCTTCTTTATTTCATACAGTTTTCTGACCGCCGCCGGATCGAAAAAGTTCGCCGCTATACCATAAACCGTCTCAGTGGGAATGATCACCAGCCCGCCGGAGGCTATCAGAGAAGCGGCTTCCTCGAGGGCCCCGGGATGCGGATCGATTGCGTCTATGAACACCGTCTTGGTACGGCTCATAAGGAAATCTGTATTTTCCCTATCTCTTCGCGCATCTTGGCGCGGAAAGTTTCCATCTTGCCCCTGATGCCCGCGTCTGACAAAGCGAGTATCTCCAGCGCGAACACCGCCGCGTTCTTCGCGCCCCCCGCGCCCACGGCCATACAGGCCACAGGTATGCCGGAAGGCATCTGCACAGTGGAAAGCAGGGAATCCACTCCCCGCAGACTGCTTGTCTCCACCGGGATGCCGATCACAGGAAGCAGGGTATGGCCGGCGATTGCCCCGGCAAGGGCGGCCGAGCCTCCTGCCGCGGCGATGAATACCGACACCCCGCGCTCCGGCGCCGACTCCACGTAAGCCGCCAGTTCTTTGGGAGTGCGATGGGCCGACAGAACCTTAACCTCCGGCTCTATGCCGAACTCTTTAAGCAGTTCGACGGCGGGCCGCACTGTTTCCAGATCGGACTTACTGCCCATAAGCACGCTGACCGTATTCTTCATCTTCATCCCTTTCTTATAAAATATTTCTCATCTATTATACGCGCGGTTTCGGATCAAGCGGACTTCGCAGCTATATCACGGCGGTAATGCATTCCTTTAAAATCTATCTCCCCGGCGGCGGAATAGGCGGAGGCGGCGGCTTCCTTGATATCGCGCCCCAGAGCGCTGACCCCCAGCACCCTTCCCCCGTCGCTCAAACACCTGCCTCCGGCGAGCCTGGTGCCGGAATGAAAAACTGCCACGTCTCCGCGCCCGGCGAGCCGCTGGAGCCCTTTTATCTCCATTCCCTTCGAATATTCCCCCGGGTAACCTCCGGAAACAAGCACCACGCAGACGCATGCCCGCTCGTCCCATTCCAACTCCGGCGCCTCCGGCAATTTACGGCGGCTGACAGCCAGCAGCGCTTCCGCCAGATCGCTCTTCATACGCGGCAGGATCGCCTGCGTCTCCGGGTCGCCGAAACGCACGTTGAATTCCAGCACCTTCGGCCCTTCGGCGGTAAGCATGATCCCGGCATAAAGCACCCCGCGGTAATCCAGACCTTCCTTACGCAATCCTTCCATGGCGGGCAGGAGTACCGTCCGGTTTATCTCCTCCTGCTGCGCGAAAGAAAGAAAAACCGCCGGAGAATAAGCGCCCATGCCCCCGGTATTAGGCCCTTTGTCGTTGTCGAAAACACGTTTATGGTCCTGGCTGGAAGCCAAAGACACTATTTTTTGCGTATCCGTGAATGCGAGGATGGATACCTCCCTGCCTTCGAGGCATTCCTCGATGATTATCTTTTCCCCGGCAGGACCGAATATCCTGCGCCTCATTATATCGTCCACCGCCGCCAGCGCCGAACCGAGGCCGGCAGGAATAATCACGCCTTTGCCGGCGGCCAGGCCGTCGGCCTTGATCACGCGCGGGCCGCCGCATTCGCGTAAATACCCCGACGCCTTATCCGGATCGTCGAAAACCTGGAAAGAGGCGGTAGGTATGCCGTGCCTGGACATGAACCGTTTAGCGTAAACCTTACTGGATTCCAACTGCGCTGCCTGTTCGTCCGGGCCGAAGATATCCAGCCCGCGGCCGCGGAACGTTCCGGCGATCCCGGCGGCAAGCGAAACTTCCGGGCCGACCACGGTTAATGCTATCTTTTCCTTCAGAGCGAAAGACAACAATCCGTCCACGTCGTCGGCTTTTACCGGGACGCATTCCGCTACGGAAGCGATCCCTCCGTTGCCGGGAGCGCAGAATATCTTCTCGACCGAAGGCGACTGCGCCAGTTTCCAGCAGATTGCGTGCTCTCTACCCCCGGATCCGACCACGAGTACTTTCATCTTAAGCGTCTTTGGCCTCTCTTTTCAAAGGCAGGATGCCGGCCATCTCGCCGATCACATTCACCAGTTCCGTGCCGCCCGGCACCACCACTTTGGTATTGTTCTGCAGGGCTTTTTCCACCGCCTCCAGTTTACGCAGCACCTGGGCGTTGCCGACGAAATACTTCTCCGCGGCCTCGTTCACCACCATGATCGCCTCAGCCTCGCCCTGCGCCTCCAGTATGCGGGACTGTTTGATCCCCTCCGCCTTCTTTATCTGCGCCCTCTTTTCGCCGTCTGCGACGGTCTCGGCGGCGGTGGCGTAGTCGACGGCGGCGATCTTCTCGTTCTCCGCCTTGACCACTTTGTTCATCGTCTCCTGCACGTCCTTAGGAGGGTCTATCTCTTTCAATTCGGTCCTGACTATCTCTATCCCCCAATTGGCGGTCTCGGTCATCAAAGTGCTGTGCAGTTCGTCGTTTATCTTGCCGCGCTCGCTGTTGGCCGACTTCAAAGTAAGCGTGCCGATGATGTTGCGAAGGGTGGTCCTGGCCAGGTTGACTATCTGGTATTGGTAGTTGTTGACGTTGTAAAGCGAGCTCTTGACGCTCTGCTCGTCGGACTTAACCTTGAAATACACCTGCGCGTCCACCCGCGCGTTCAAATTATCGAAGGTGATGATCTCCTGGGGAGCTGCGTCAACCATCTGCTCGGTAACGTTCACCAGGTACATGTTCTCTATGACCGGTATGATCCAGTGGAAGCCGGACTCGGCGAAGCGGGAGTATTTGCCCAGACGCTCTATCAGCCCGCGGTGCGTGGGACGGATGATCCGTATTCCGGAGATAAAAATAAACACTGCCGCGGCGATCGCCAGATAAACGTTATTCATTTTCACTCCTCCTTAATTGTGCCCGGTAACGGTTAAGACAACGAAGCCCGTATCGGACAAGTGGTCTCTCTTTTGTCAATTCCCCTCTCCCTTGCGGGACGATATTCAAGGCCGAGAACACGGGCAATACCTGCGCCGCAATCAAATGACGGATACCTTCCTGCAGCCCGTGACGATCTCTCCTATCTTCCAGCTCCTGACCCCCCGCAAGGCGAGGAAGGAACAGATGTCTCCGCAAGCCGCGGGCTCCGCAATAATTACCATGCCCACGCCCATATTGAGCGTGCGGAACATCTCGCCGTCTTCCACATTACCCTTGTTCTGAATGAGCTTGAATATCTTGGGCACCGCCCAGGAATTCCTGTTGATCCTGGCGTCAAGGCCGGCGGGAAGTATTCTGGCGATCTTGTCGTAAAAAGCCCCGCCGGTAATATTGGCGATGCCGTGGACCGGCCTGCCGGCGTTCTTGGCCCTGGGATTGAATGAGGCGTCGTTCAACAAAGCCAGCACCGGTTTGACATAGATACGCGTGGGTTTCAGAAGTTCCGCGTGCATTCTCTTCTGCTCCTGAAGGGAAAGCACCTTGCGCACCAGAGAATAACCGTTGGAATGGAGGCCGCTCGACTCCAGGCCGATGACCGCGTCCCCGGCCCTTATCGCGCTCCCGTCGATCAGCTTGTCCCTTTCAGCCACGCCTACGCAGAAACCTGCCAGGTCGTACTCGCCGCAGCGGTATATACCGGGCATCTGCGCGGTCTCGCCTCCGATCAAAGAACAACCGGACTGCACGCACCCTTCATTGATACCCTTCACTATATCATAAAGCGTCTCCGGCTCCAGGCTGCTGTAAGCGATGTAATCAAGGAAGAACAACGGTTCGGCGCCGGTGCAAAGGATGTCGTTAACGTTCATCGCCACCAAGTCGATGCCCACGGTGGCGTGCCTGCCGGCAAGCACGGCGATCTTCAATTTTGTGCCCACGCCGTCGGCTGAAGAAACCAGCACCGGCTCGCGGAATTTGTCCTTGCCGATGCGGAAAAGACTGCCGAAACCGCCGATGTCGGCGATGACCTCCGGCCGGAAAGAGCGCCTCACCAGCGTTTTTATTTTTCCCTTGAAAACCGACGCCTTGTCTATATCCACGCCCGCCTGCTTATAAGTTACTTTTTTCATAAACCGGTTCTCTCCTTAATCAATCTCTCCAGGCTTCAAGCCGGGGCTTTCTGGGCGAGGAATTAAACGCCGCCCTGCCCGCAGCAGTGCCTTTCGATGGCTAATTTACCGGCCATCTTTTCCACCGGTAAAGGATACTTACCGCTCCAGCAGGCGGTACAGTAATAACCCGGAGGATTCCTCAAACACCCCAGCATGCCGGAGAGACTCAAATAACCGAGGGTATCCACTTCAAGGTATTTACGCACCTGGTCCAGCGACTGGTATTTATTGGCTATCAATTCGCTGGGGCGGTTGAAATCTATGCCGTAGAAACAGGGAAATTTGTGCGGAGGGCAGGATATCATCATATGCACCTCCTTGACTCCGACCTGGCGCAGGTTGCGCACGCGGATCCGGGAAGTGGTCCCCCTGACGATGGAATCATCGACTATGACAACCTTCTTGCCGCGCAGGACGGTCTTGAGCAGGTTGAATTTTACCTTCACTCCCATCTCCCTGGAGTCCTGCGCCGGCTGTATGAACGTCCTGCCGACGTAATGGTTCCTGATTATCCCCATCTCAAGCGGTATGCCGGAAGCGGAGGCGTATCCCATGGCGGCCGAAAACCCGGAATCCGGGACCGGGATCACCAGGTCGGCCTTGATCGGGTATTCCACAGCGAGGCGCTCGCCGAGCTTTCTCCTGACCAGATGCACGTTATCGGAAAAAACCGTGGAATCCGGCCTGGAGAAATAAACGTGCTCGAAAGTGCAGAAAGCGTATTTCTTGGTATGATGCAAATGCGAAGGCCGCACCGAACGGAAGCCGTTTTTATCGATGATGGCGATCTCCCCCGGTTCGAGTTCGCGCACGAACCTCGCTCCGATAAGATCGAAAGCGCAGGTTTCAGAGGCCAGGCACCAGGCGCCGCCGGCTTTCCCGAGGGACAACGGCCTGAAACCGAGCGGATCACGCACTCCGACCAAAGAATCATTGTTCATCAACAGCAACGAATACGCCCCTTTTATCCTGCGCAGGGCGTAAACCAGGCTCTCGATGAAATCGCCGCTCTGCGCCCTCGCCATAAGCTGAATGATGATCTCGGAATCCGTAGTGGTCTGGAATATGGAACCGCGCCTTTCCAGGTATCTGCGCAGTTCGAGCGAGTTCACCAGGTTGCCGTTATGGGCGATGCAGACCGTGCCCTTGGCGTAATCTATAAGCAGCGGCTGAGCGTTCTTCAACACGCTGGAACCGGTGGTGGAATAACGCACGTGCCCCACCGCGCAGTTGCCTTTCAATTTATGGAACACATCCGGAGTAAAGACGTCGCTCACCAGCCCCATCCCTTTGTGCGCAGAGAGACGGCCGCCGGACGCGGTCACTATGCCGCAGGACTCCTGGCCCCGGTGCTGCAGGGCGTAGAGCCCCATATAAGTCAGCCAGGGCGCCTGTTTATGCCCGAAAATACCGAACAGACCGCAGAACTCTTTCGGTGAATCGTCAAAGCAATTTCCGCGCATAGCGTACTCCGTTCTTGAAGATTAATATGCCGTCCGGCTCTGCGGACTTGCGCGCGCGCGCTCCCAGCGGATGCTGGGACGATTGCACGTGCCGCTCCGGATGGGGCATCAATCCGAATATCCTGCCGGTGGCGTCGCAAATCCCGGCGATGTCCGCCTGCGAACCGTTGGGGTTAGCGGGATACACCGCCGCCGAACCGTCCTCATTGCAGTAAGTGACCGCCGCCTGTTTTTTGTCCAGTATGCAGCGCAAAGACGCCGTGTCGGCGGCCATGAACTTCCCCTCCCCGTGGGCCACCGGCAGATAAATCACCCTCCCTATGCCTTCGGTCCAGACACAAACCGACTCGGGGATCCGCAGATGAACCCAGCGCGCCTCGAACTTGCTTGAATCATTGATCACCAGACTGGCTTCCTGCTTCCACTGCGCGTTCCCCGGCAGCAGCCCGCTTTTCACCAGTATCTGAAAACCGTTGCAGATGCCGATCACCAGCTTCCCGGCGGAGATAAACCTCTCCACGCTATCACGAAGCTTACAGCGCAGTTCGTTGGCCAGGACTTTGCCGGCGGCGATGTCGTCGCCGTAAGAAAAACCCCCGGGCAGGGCCAAGATATGATAATCATCCAGCCTGCGCCCGCCCGCCGCGAGGACATTGACGTGCACAAGCTCCGCCTGCGCCCCGGAGAGCTCGAATGCGAAAGCTGTCTCCGCGTCGCAATTCGTGCCGGCGGTCCTCAATATACATACTCTCGGTTTCTTCATATAGGTTTCCCGTTCCTATATCCCTCTAACGTCAACGCCTCCGCGCTTTTCTTCCGCGGCGGTAGAACTCCCGGATGACGCGCACCGCCTGGGCGGGCGTATCCGCGACCTTGAATATCTCCAGTTCGCTTTTGTCCACATTCCCTTTCGCCACCACCGTCTCCTTGAGCCAGTCCAGCATACCCTGCCAGTAGGCGCGCCCGAAAAGCACCACCGGAAATCTGGAGATACGCCCGGTCTGGATCAGGGTCACGGCTTCGAAGAATTCGTCCATTGTTCCGTACCCGCCCGGCATGATCACGAAAGCGCTGGCGTATTTGACGAACATAACTTTGCGCACGAAGAAATAATGGAACTCCAGCAAGGTGTCTACGTAACGGTTTGCCTTCTGCTCGGAAGGTATCTGGATATTCAGACCGATCGATTTGCCTTTGGCCCTGCGCGCCCCTTTATTGGCGGCCTCCATTATGCCGCCGCCGCTGCCGGTGATCACAGCGAATCCCGACTTCGCCAGCAGATAAGCGGTCTCTTCCGCCAGTTTATAATACTTGTCCTGGGCGCCGGTCCGGCTGGAGCCGAAAATGGACACGGCTTTCTTAAGAGAGCTCAATATCTCGAACCCCTCGACGAACTCCGACATTATACGGAACACGCGCCAGGGATCTTCCTTCACGAAATTGTCGTCGATGTTTCTCGCCATTCTACCACCTCAACGGTTTCTGCCAGGCTTCCTTGAGCCCGGCGATGTCTTCGCGCAGGCAAACTCTTCCGTCCAACCCGCGGACGATGAACTGCCCGTGTGCCTCCAGCCTGCCGATAAGGGAAAAAGGCAGCCCTTTAAGTTCTCTTTCGAACACGCGCTTTTTCTCCCGGGCGACCTCCACGATAAAACGGGAATTCGATTCGGAAAAAAGAATAAAGTCGTTCCTGCGGCGTTTCTTGTCCGCGCATTTATAAACGGCATCGGCCAGGGATAGTTCCATTCCCAGCCCGCCGGAAAATGCCATCTCTGCGGCGGATACTCCCAATCCGCCCTCGGAACAATCATGCACGGAACGCAGCGCCCCGGCTGCGGCGAGCCGGTTCAACGACGAAAATATCTTCATCGCCTGCGCGGGATAGATCATTGGCACGCTGGACCCCGTCAATCCGTTCTGCTCATAATAAAGCGATCCGCCCATCTCATCCCTGGTCAGCCCCACGACGTAAATAAAGTCTCCGGCTTCCTTGGCGTACATGGAAACGGTTTTTGAGACGTCATTCAGCACGCTGACCGCCGAGATCAACAGAGTGCCCGGAATTGCCCTGGATTTGCCCGCGTACATGTATTCGTTGTAAAGGCTGTCTTTGCCTGAGATAAAAGGCAAACCGTAGGCTTTGGCGGCGTAATAACAGCCGTAAGAAGCCCTCACCAGTCCGCCCAGCCTGTCCGGCTTGTCCGGGTTACCCCAGCAGAAATTGTCCAGCAAAGCGGTGCGCTCCACGGGGCCGCCGCAGGCTACGACTTGGCGCAGGGCTTCGTCTATGCAAGAAGCGGCCATCCAGTACGGGTCTATCCTGCCGAAACGGAAATTTATCCCGTTAGAGACTATCACCGCCTTGCGCGAGGACATCAGCGGCCTGACCACTGCGGCGTCTGCCGGACCGTCGCAGGCAACCCCAGTCAGGGGTTTCCCCGCCGAACCGCCCTGCACCTCGTGATCATACTGCCTGATGATCCACTCCTTGGAGCAAACATCATAGGAGGAAAGTATCTTTTTCAAAGCCGGGCCCAGATCGGACGGACAGGGTTTCGCCGTTTCTTTATGCGCCGGCAGTTTGAACACGGCCTTCTTTTCTATGTCCGGCCTGCCGTCGTGCATGAATTTCATATCGAGATCGGCGACAAGGTTGCCGCGGTAAAAAAGCTCCAGCCTGCCGCTGCCGGTGAATTCTCCGATGACCGCGGCCTCGACGTTCTCCGCGGCGAAAAGCGCGATCAACTCATCCGCCTTTCTCCTGTCCACAGCCAGCACCATGCGCTCCTGCGACTCCGATATCCAGATCTCGCTGTAGGAAAGCCCGCTGTATTTCAAAGGGACTTTGTCCAGCTCGACCTTCGCCCCCAGTTCGGCTCCCATCTCACCCACGGCGCTGGATAGGCCGCCTGCGCCGCAGTCGGTGACGGAACTGTAAAGCCCGCGGCCGCGCGCCCGCATCAGCGTATCCACAAGCTTCTTCTCCTCTATGGGATTGCCGATCTGCACGGCGCCGCTTGATACAGTTTCGGATTCTTCGGTCAACTCCCCGGAAGAGAATGTGGCGCCGTGTATCCCGTCCCTGCCGGTCCTGCCGCCGGCTACCACTATAAGGTCGCCTTTCCCGGCTTTCTTAAAACATTTATCCTGCGGGATGATGCCGGCCGTGCCGCAATAAACCAGCGGATTGCAGGTGAATCCCTCGTCGAAAAGCACCGCGCCGTTGACCGTGGGGATCCCCATTTTATTGCCGTAATCCCTGACTCCGGAAACCACGCCTTTCATTACACGCTTGGGATGCAGAGTTCCGGCCGGAATATCTTCGAAAGAATAATCGGGGAGCCCGAAACAGAAAACATCCGTGTTAAAAACCGGCTTAGCCCCCAGCCCGGTGCCGAGACAGTCGCGGATAACTCCGCCTATACCGGTATTGGCGCCGCCGAAAGGCTCCAGCGCCGAAGGATGATTGTGCGTTTCCACCTTGAAACAAATGTTGTTCCCGCCCTCGAACTTTATGATGCCGGAATTATCCTCAAACACCGATACGCACCAGGGTTTGCGCAGCTCGCGGGTCACCCTCATTATAGTGGATTTTAGCAGGCCTTTTATCATGCGGCTGCCAATCCTGCCTTTATAAGAACGCGGCAGAGACTCGGAATACTTTATCCTGCCGCGGAAGGTCTTGTGCGCGCAGTGTTCGGACCAGGTCTGAGCTATCGTCTCCAGTTCGCAATCGGTGGGATCGCGGCCGATACCGGCGAAATACGCTTTTATCGTGCGCATCTCGTCCAAGTTAAGAAAAAGCTGTCCCTGAGAACTAAGCCTGCGCAGTTCGACGTCTGAAGCGCCGATTATCCTGACACGCGCAAGCCGGAAATTGTATTCAGACGGCGGATGAGAAGAAGGCGCGCCGCGCCTGACGATATGCTGGATGAGTTTGTTATAAAGCAGTTTTTCAGCGATGGAATCGGCCTGAGAGGCGGAGATATTGCCGTTTATGCGATATTTCCTCGCGGTCTTTACGGAAGCCGCGCCTTTTATACCCAGGTCAAGGATGCCTTTCTTCACAGACTCTTCCACGGGATCCATTACCCCCGGGTTATAGGCGACCTCCACGCTGAAACCTCCGGCGGGCTGTTCCGGTTCGTAAGAAGCCGCGTCACAAAGCAGATAGTCCTGCGAGACCGGATCTGCGAGCAGTTCCCGGCAGATACGGTCGGCGTCCGCGCGCGTAACCTCCCCTTCAATAAGATATACCTGCGTATAACGCACTTCCGATACGCCGCTTATCCCGAGGTCTGCGATATCCCTGGCTATTCCTTGCCCTGCGGCGTCGAACAATCCCGGTTTGTCCAGAACTTCAATACGGTAAATCATTTTAAGGAGTTATTTTATCCGCGCGATATTACGGCGGGCAAGACTTCGCGGTTATTCTCTTTATCTAAAATGAACCCGGCCTCTCCGGACAGGGGTCACTGCCTCTTTTTTTCTACCGTGCGTTTGAATATTCTGCCGACGTTGCGTAAATAATAATCCAGGTCGAAAATACGCTTTAGTTCCTTGCAGGAAAGATACGAAGCCACCTCCCGGTCGGCCAGAAGATTATCCAGAAAAGCGCCTCTCCCCTTCCAGGTGAGCATTGCGCACCTCTGCACCATATCGTAAGCCCTCGGCCGGGGCAGCCCCTTTTCCATCAGCTCCAGCAGTACCCTTTGCGAGAAAATGAGCCCGCCGGTCATCTCCAGGTTCTCCCTCATCCTGTCCGGCGAAACCTTCATCCCGTCGACCACCGAAATGAATTTGTGAAGCATATAATCCAGGACGATCGTCGAATCCGGAATGATCACCCTTTCATTGGAAGAATGGCTGATATCGCGTTCATGCCATAAAGCGGTATTCTCCATGGCGACCTGGGCGTTCCCGCGCAGAAGCCTGCTCAGCCCGCAGATACGCTCGCAGATGACCGGGTTGCGTTTATGCGGCATCGCGGAAGATCCTTTTTGCCCTTTGCCGAAAGGCTCTTCAACCTCCAGCACTTCCGTCCTCTGCAGATGCCTGAGCTCCATGGCGAACTTTTCCAGGCTGCCGCCGATCAAAGCCAGAACACAAAGGTAAGCGGCGTAAACATCCCTCTGGATTATCTGCGTGGAGATGGAAGCCGGCTTTAGCCCCAGCCTGCGGCAGACGAATAGTTCTACTGCCGGGTCTATGTTGGAGTAAGTCCCCACGGCGCCGGACAATTTGCCCTGCGCCGCCTCTGCGGCGGACGTTTTCAGGCGTTCGATATTGCGCAATGTCTCTTCATACCAGACCGCCAGCTTCAACCCGAAAGTCAAAGGTTCGGCGTGCACGCCGTGCGTGCGGCCTATACAAACCGTGCGCTTGTGACGCAGCGCCTGGCGCTTTATGGAAAACAAGAGTCTCTCCAGGTCGCGCAACAATATCGCGGAAGCCGATTTCAACTGCACCCCGAGAGTAGTGTCCAGCAGGTCGGAAGAAGTCAGGCCGGCATGAAAATACTGCGCGTCCGGACCTATGGAAGCGGAAACGTTGGCCACGAAAGCCACGATGTCGTGGTTCGTGCTTTCTTCTATTCTCTTTATCTCATCCACGTCGAACCGCGCTTTTTTGCGCATCCTGGACGCGGCGGCCGCCGGTATCCTGCCCCGTCCGGCAAGCGCTTCGGCGGCAAGCAACTCTACTTCAAGCATGGTGCGGAACTTAAAGTCGTCCTTCCAGACGGCGGACATTTCAGGCAAACTGTATCGCTCTATCATATCTCCTCCAGAGAGTGTTATTATATCAGAAATACACCGCTTCGCAATAAAAAGTCCCATAAAACTATTGACAAAAATTTCTATGATGTTATAGTTATTTTGTAATTTATAAAAGTGAAGGAGAATTTTATTGCGTGATAATCGGAAAAACCCGTAAAGCAAGTAATGAGCTGAGCTTTACGGATTTTTTTTAAAAGGAGGGGGAAAGCGGCAATGGCAAAAGGCAAAGTAAAGTGGTTCAGCAATCAGAAGGGTTATGGATTCATAACCGGGGAAAACGGGAAAGACGTATTTGTCCACTACAGCGCTATCAAGGGCGACGGTTACAAGAGCCTTGAAGAGGGACAGGACGTTGAATTCGAAGTCACGCAAGGCCCCAAGGGTGAGCAGGCTTCCAACGTCAGCAAAGCATCTCCTTCAGTATAATTTCTCTACATCCTATCGCTGTACAGAGCCCCCTGCCGCGCAAGCGGCGGGGGGTTTTTGTTTGCCCAAAACAATACGGGTCTGCTTACCCTTTTACTGCAGCGGGAGTTCCTGTCAAAACTATCCCGGTCATCGGGAGACGAAACAAGACAAGAAGAAATTTCCTGAAGATGCTTCGATGGGCTTTAGTCGGGAGTAACCGTATTGCTCTTTGCTCTATTTTCTAATCTCTATCGCTCAATTGCTCTGCCATTCCGTGTCGAGGAATGACTTGGAGTCCTTACTCCCAAATAAAAAAAGAGCCCATTTAGGCTCTCTATTCTTCGAAATGGTGCCGAGGGAGGAAATCCATTAAGTATATTTCTGCAACTTATTGAAATATAGCGAATTATGATGTAAACGCTTATTATAGCAGATATTTGGCGAGCCCGGATGTTTAGTTTTGTTTAGGGATGTTTATGTGTTGGATGGGCACATTTTGGGCACAAAAAAGGCACTTATGTTTAACTTCCAAATGAAACCGCGCTCAAAGCCAGTTGTAACTCATGTGGGGGTTTATCTGATTCAAGAATGGATAGCAATTGGATAAAACCTGGTTCACAGGCTACTGCATAATCTTCTTCCAGGCGTAGTATCTGGGAAATACAAACCAGCACCTTCTCCATATCCTGGCTTATATCGCCTTTTTGACAACAGGATAGAACGTACTCCTTTATTTTCTCTCCCGATGGAATATTACCTTTGTTGACCATCTCCTGAATACTGCTCCATTCCTTGTCTAATTCAGCTAAGGGGATTTTGGGCTGAAGTGGGACTTGTAGATTGGGCTGAATGGCGAGAACTGGCTGAATGGCGATGGGGAGGGAACGAAAATCAATCCCTCCCTTGCCTCCATCCTGAGGTATTGATGGTGAGCGCTTGTCAGTCGAACCATCGATGCCGCCAAGACGACCACCGTCTTTGCTTTGTTTTGATAGTTGCTGAACGGCGATATCAGGGGTAAAATTAAAACTCCTGTCAGACGTCACCTTAATCCAACCGACATCACCTTCTTTTGCCACCGGTACCCCCCCATATTCCCCATTTAAAGATGTAATAACTTTTGCTTGAATCCATACTTCATCATTACTTACCGGCTCAATAGTTAATATCTCAAGCTTATTTTCATCAAAGATAACCGATCTATAAGGATTCTCTGCTTTAAAGTGAAGGTAAAGCCGATTATTATAAAATAAATTTCCCTTAACCCCAGGAACAAGCTTCAATGCATTTGCTATATTGGTGGGTTTCCGGCTTGATGTAATCTCTCTCCAATTATTTTCTCCGAATAGATTGTCTATCGCTTGCTTGTGTGCCATGCCGCAATAAATCAGAATATATTTTTTTTGACCCACTTGTTCCCTTATCAAATCTATTGATTTTTTATTACTAACAACTAATAGAGTTTGCAGCGCTTCATTTTCGTAATATGCTCTTTGTGAGGCCGTTTCGTTTTTTTTCTCCAATTTTTTTATATTAAAATTGTTCTGCATTTCTTCACTGTTAACACCATGTTCTTGGGCGTAATGGCTCAAAATTCTTTCAAGGCTCCAAGGGATCATTGTTGGCCGAACAAAATTTATAAAGCGGAAATATAATTCATTCATGTCAACGCCTAACAATCTTGCCGCTTCTTCCATAACTTCTTTTGTATCAACAGCGACTATTGGATTTTTAATCTGTATTCCAGAATTTGATATTGCTGTTCTCAGATAATCTGTTTCTATCTGGAAACCTGAAAGTCCTTCAAGTAATAAAATCCATTCATCGGGATTATTAAACTTACCTTGTAGAGCAGATTCTCTTAAATATGGGTGAACTAAATCCAAAGCCTTTTTAGAACCATGCTCCACTGTAAGTAAAATTATCTCTCTTTCCCTTTCTATAGTTTTAGTATAAAGATGAGCCTCACCGCTTGTATCTTGAAATAAATTGATACCTTTTAGCATTTCATTGTAAACTTCATCTAATCGATTAACCTGCTCTTGAGTTCTATCTATGCTTGTATTTTTTATTGTTCCTCCATCCAGCCCTGTCGTTACACTCACAATATCCTTCCCAACTGCCTCTTTTTGCCCGCCGTCTGACCGTCGGCTATTCTCCGCGGGCGGCGGCTTCCGGCGGATACCGACATCCCAGCCGTAACCCAGCATCTTTTCATACCCTTCGGATTTTCTAAACTCCCTGACCGTATCCGTCAATAGCGGGTCGACAAAATGCTCCTCGACAGCCAGGTCTTCCGGGAAATCATCGGCGTAATTAACGGCGCGCTCGAAAGAAAAACGCCAAGAATAATCATCCGTCACCAGGTAGCCACCCGGCTTCACCCGCGCGTATACATCCCGTATATAGCTGTTTTTTCTTAGCCGCTTCTCTACATACCCGGCCGCCAGTTCCACAGACGCCCTTTGATAATAAAGGTCATACGCACCGAGGTACCTGATCCCGCGATCCTGCAGAATGTCGCGTGAGTCTATAAAACACACGTATCTCTTTCTGGGCTTTTCCCCCGGATACGCCCAGTCGAAAGCTATCCTGGGATATCCCCGGGAGTCGGTATCGGCGATGATCATGGAACGATCAACCCCTAAAGCTTCCAGCTCCGTGGACAAATATATAATATAGTCTTCCGCGTCCTCAACATATAAACCGACCCCGTAACCCGCCTGGTACTTGCTGCCCCTGTAATCAAACGCTTTCTTCCTGTTCTGCGCATCAGTATTTATGTCCAGATCCGATAGTTTATCCAGACGGTCTTTTGTCAACCCACCGTTATAAGCGGAGACGAAATCCGCCTGGACTGCGTTTGTAGACAGAAGCAGGTTCACCACATCCACTCCGGCGCCGAAGTATAACGCATTGAACGGCAGGCTCTCCGGATTAACTATTTTTTTTACCGCCATATCGTGCGCTATATAAAACGGATGCAGGAACTTGTATTCCACCGGGCGCGGGTCAAGACCTAAACGACGCGACAATTCTACCAGTTTGTAATAGTCCTGCTCCTTCATCATCTTTTGCAATGTGGAGGCTAACTTCCCGCCGTCCACTGGCACGCTTACCGCTGCCGGGTTACTATTCAGAAATGACCTATTACAATATATTACGTTCATACTTCCTACCGGCGGCGACATGGATATCCCTCCGCTGGTATACTGTCTGATAATCTGTCCATAGGGAGTATTGACTATTCTCGACTCGTTATATTCGCCTTTTTGAAAAGATCTCTTATACTGATCGAAATACGCATTTTTCGACCAGGGTTGTCTGGAGATAAGTCCGAGCAGGTCACGGGTATCAATTTTATCAATATAATTTCTTATGGCGGACGGCGGGAAAGTATCCCACTCCGCTTCGGGATCGTTTTTTACTTTTTCTTTGAGCCATCGGGATAGTATCAACGAATAATAAACCTGCCGCAGCGGAGCATAGGCCCTGGAACTATTCACCTTCAGAACCAATCCGGGAATAATGCGCCTTCGTATCAACTCCGAAGAATAATCATTCAACTCTTTCATACGCTTATCTTCAAACCGGGGAGCGCTTCCGCGCAGATAATCCTGCTCCAGCATTACTTTTAATGTGGCCTTATAAATATAGGCCGAACTTTTGGATTGACGAACAATGATCTCGGCAGGGACTATCCAGGGCCTGGTAAAAGTCGGTAAAGAGACCTGCTGATCGCCGAACAACTCCTGCGCCTTTGCGTAAAGCTTATCCCAATACTCTTTACCTTCCCTGGTCTGCGGAGAAGTGGCCTTGGCTAAGTCTTTCTTCAAATTTAAGTCCGCCTCCAGCATCACTTTCCCGATATCGGTCTTCTCCAGATACGGATCAATAATATTATCCGCCTGGTCCGGCCGCAGGTTCACCCAGAAAGCATCGTTGGGCAGGGTCAGACCGATCAGGAAATAATCCATCAGCCTCCCGGCCTCTTCCTGCAGAATATCCTGCTTTAATTCCTTACTGTCCCCTTTATCCAGGAGCACTTGAACCCCTGCGGATTGAGGCATAAATTCAATAGAGCGCAGGTGTATAGGCCGGAACTTATCCTGGATCAGAAAACTTGGCCGGCTGAAATACAGCGGTAATACCTGAGGCAACACCTGGGCAAAACAGGACTGCTCGGCAAGAAAACAGATCAGCACCAAAAGCGAGATTATTTTCCTCATACCAAGATAATCAAATTATTTATACCGCCATTCCAAACATTTCAGCCATATATACAAAAAAAACCACGGTTGAATAAACCAACTGGTTTATCCTTCCGTAGCCATAAGTTTTAGGTGGGAATTGCCTTAAATACTACTTATATATAAGTATAATGTATTATTTAATTATTTACCACCCATTATACCTACTTTTGATTCAGCTAACGCACCTCCAATAGGTAAAACGGGACCGGGTCCGCCTTTCCCATTGCGGCATAAAGAGGTTACGTCAGAAGTGTCCCCTTAATGACGGCGCAAGTTATGAAACGTAGTGCACATAACTTACCTGCCGGAATTAACCCCGTTAACTGCGAGTTGATTTCTACGAAATCAACGAAGCGGTTTTGTTAACGGGGATGCAAACAATGAAGATGCGGGATGCAGTGTGTTATCCTGAAATACAAACAAAAAAAAGAGCCTCTATTATAAGGCTCCTAATCTTACAGTGGTGCCGAGGGAGGGCCACAAGCCCGCAGGGCGATGGGCCCCGATATCGGCAACTGTATTTGTTAGAAATAAACGGGAAAATTCATTTTCACGGGCATTTCGAAGCAAATACAGGCGATTGCCAAAGGCAATTGCGACCATTTCGGTCTTTGCGAAATGGTGCCGAGGGAGGGAATCGGACCCCCCACGCCGGCCTTTTCAGGGCCGCGCTCTACCACTGAGCTACCTCGGCATTACCGCTTCATTATATTTTGGGATTATAGCATATTTCCCACGCCAGGCAAGGAAAAAGTTCGCGCCCGCCGACAGCCCCCGTCGGTATCTATCTACTGTTCCGACAAACGCGCGCCTCCGGCGATCACCTTACTAAAAATCTCCTTGGCCATATCTATCTTAGGCTCTCCTTCATTCTTGACGGTAATACGCAGCCGGTTGATCTTCTTGGTCATACGGATGATACGGATATCCATAATTGTCGAAAGCACATCAAGCTGTAAATACCCTCTCGTCCTGCTCTCTTGCCTGATCACGCCTTTTATACGGCAGACCATATAAGCGGCGTCCCAAAGGTCCCGGTAGAATATGTCCGTGTCACCCTGGACCGTATTCCCTCTGTAAACTTTACCGGCGGTAAGTAATGTCTGTGATCTTGACTTCCAAAATAAAGGCGTGCAGCCATGCAACGCCGGTAATATGAAAGCCAGTGTTAAAAACAGTCCTACGCACCGGATAAAATTATTTTTTCTCATTTAAGCTCTTTCTTGGTAAAGATCCGCCTGAAACAAAAAATATTCAACAATATTATCCCGGACCAGAAAAAAAAGATAAACAACCAACCGGAAAGTTTCATACGTTCACCTTTCCGGCTCCCCGCTTTTTCCAAGCCATCCTGACAAACATAGCCTGCGAGGCAAAAAGCCCCAGCAGTCCCAATCGGGTAGCCAGCACAAAAGGCTTATTCTGGGAAGAAACGCCCTTCATCATGATTACCGGCAGCCATTCCTGAAAGAACCACATCCCTAAGATAACAAAAAGAAACAAAGGTGTTATATATTTGATCACGAATTTATAAACCCGCGGAATTCTCATGTCCGCCCCTCTATGTATCTCCTCCCAGGCATTCTGCATACCGAACACCCAGCTAAAAAGTATCGTTTCTATAGTAGCGAATAACACGAGAAAGACCGTGCCTCCCCAGAAGTCCAACTCGTCCACTACTCCATTCTTGAGAAAGAATATCGCCGGCTGGCAGAGCGCGAAAACCACAGCGGCGAAAATCACCACCGCTTTTTTTCTGCCGATATTGAACTCGTCTTCCATAAAAGCGATGACCGGCTGTGCCAGGGACACGGAAGAAGTGATACCGGCAAGGAATAGAAGCGAAAACCAAAAAAATCCCGTGATCCGGCTCCAGGGCATACTATTGATGATCAACGGCATAGTAACGAACCCCAGATTGAACACCCCTGACTCCGCTATCGCGCCGGTTTCCCGCGGCCCGAAAAAAACAAATGCCGCCGGGATAATAATACTGCCGCCCAGGATCACTTCGGCAAACTCATTCGTGCCGGCTGCGGTAAGTCCGGAAAGCACCACGTCATCGCCTTTAGAAAGATAACTGGCGTAGGTAAGGATCACCCCGATACCCACGCTTAAAGTAAAAAACACCTGCCCCGCCGCCTCCAGCCATACCTTAGCCGATCTCAAGGCCGTGAAATCCGGGTTCCAGAGGAACCCGAAACCATTGGCGATATTCCAATCAGGATGGGACACATTGGGAGCGCCCAAAGTTACTACCCGCAGTAACAAAACGACACCCAGGGAAAGAAGCAACGGTAAAGCTATTTTACAAAGCCGTTCAATACCGCCCTTGATGCCGTAATATAAAACAACTATATTTAAAATAAAAGTGCCGACAAAAAAAGCATACGCCGTCCGGATACCGGAAAAATAGCCGTTAATCTCCACGCCCTGGAAACCGCGCAGAAAAGCCCGCATCATCTCCTGCCCTGAAATATCACGGTAACTGCCGGCTATCGAAAAAAAACTATACGCCAAAGTCCAGGATTCAATATAAGAATAATAGATATAAATTACCAGAGGTCCGAAAATCCCGATGACACCGAAATATTTGATGAAACGGTTCTTGCGCCAGAGAGAATGGAATATCCCGGGGGCAGTGCCGTGCCCGAACCCGCCTCCGTAACGCCCGAGCGTCCATTCTATCCACATCAGCGGTATCCCCAGCAGGAGAAAAGCCACCAGATAAGGGATCATAAACGCCCCTCCTCCGTTGGCCGCGGCCTTGGCCGGGAACCTCAAGAAATTACCCAACCCGATGGCCGAACCCGCCACCGCCATGATCACGCCTAAACGGGTTCCCCAACTCTCCCTTT
>Ga0265297_10004512_pt1 | contig 22664 bp, 18 predicted proteins | sample Munlanlwell13791_FD_192502 | JGI IMG/M metagenome (GOLD analysis project Ga0265297, IMG submission 192502) | Leachate microbial communities from a municipal landfill in Southern Ontario, Canada - Leachate well 137-91 | ecosystem: Engineered > Solid waste > Landfill > Unclassified | place... | reverse complement strand
GCCGCGTGCCAGCAGAATTCGGCAGCGCCCAGCGCCCCCCAGGAAATGCCGTAACGCGCCCGGTTCAGGCAGCCGAAGGGCCCGCCGAGGCCGCTCGCGTTGGGCAGCAGGTTCTCGTCCGGCACGAAGACGTCTTCGAGCACGATCTCGCCCGTGATCGAGGCGCGGAGCGAGAGCTTGTTCTCGATCTTCGGGGTCGAGAAGCCGGCGAAGCCGCGCTCGACCACGAAGCCCTTGATCGCATTGTCATGGGCTTCCGACTTGGCCCAGACCACGGCGAGATCGGCGATCGGCGCATTGGTGATCCACATCTTGGCGCCGTGGAGGACATAGCCGCCGTCGACCTTCTTCGCCCGCGTCCGCATGCCGCCGGGGTCGGAGCCGAAATCGGGCTCGGTCAGGCCGAAACAGCCGACCCATTCGCCGGTCGCGAGCTTGGGCAGATATTTCCGGCGCTGGATCTCGCTGCCGTATTCGTAGATCGGGTGCATGACCAGGGAGGACTGCACGCTCATGGCCGAGCGATAGCCGGAATCGACCCGCTCCACCTCGCGCGCGGCGAGGCCATAGGAAACATAGGAGGCGGCGGAACCGCCATATTCCTCCGGCAGGGTCGAGCCGAGGAAGCCGAGTTCGCCCATCTCGGACATGATCTCGCGGTCGAAACGCTCGTCCCGGAAGGCGGAGAGCACGCGCGGCATCAGCTTTTCCTGGGCATAGGCGCGCACGGCGTTCTGCACCATCCGCTCGTCCTCGGTGAGCTGATCCTCCAGCAGGAACGGGTCTTCCCAGACGAAGGTGGCGCGCGACGATGACATTTTCTTCTCCGAATTCTCGACCGGGGCGCAGGATGAACCAGCAAACGGCGCTTCACAAGATGATGGGGCTCAGCGGCGCTCCAGCCCGCACCAGTCGGCCATGAAGAGGGCGAGCACCTGGGCGACTTCCATCATGCTCGGGATGTCGACCCATTCGTCGATGCCGTGGATGGCCCCGGCCTTGGGGCCATAACAAGTGGCCGGCGTATCGCCGTAGAGGACGAAGAAGCGGACGTCGGTCGTGGCAGTCGAGGCGAGTTCGGTCAGCGGTTTCTCGCTCACCGCCCGATGCGCGCGGCCGAGACCGGCCAGCAGCGGTTCGGCGGGGTCGATGGCGCAGCCCTCGGCCTGGAAGCCGCGGTAGCGCACCTTCACCTGGGCGCCCTTCAGTGCCGGCCGCTCGGCGACCGCCGCGGCGATCGCGGCTTCGAGGGCCTGTTTCACCGCAGCGATGCTCATGCCGGGATAGAAGCCGACGCGGACGTCGATCGAGGCGGCGCAGGGCACGCTGGACGGCCATTCGCCGCCCGCGATGCGGCCGAGATTGAAATTCACCGGGTGCTTGTGGTCGCGGTAGCAGGCATGGCGGAAATCAGGGGCGTTCCACGCCGCCTCGACCCCGCGCAGGGCATCGAACAGGGCATAGGCCGCCTCGATCGCATTGGTCCCGGCCGAAGTGTCGAGGACATGGGCGGGCTTGCCCACCAGCTCGACGGTGAGCCACATGACGCCCAATTGCGCGATCAACAGGCTCTGGTCGAAGGGCTCGGGAATGATCGCCGCATCGGCCCTGTAGCCGCGCGCCAGGCAGGCCAGCGCGCCGTTGCCGGTGCATTCCTCCTCGATCACCGATTGGAAGGTGACCGGCGCCGCCGGCTGGAGACCCAGCGCCTTCAGCCCGTCGAAGGCGAGGCAGGCGGCGACGATGCCCGCCTTCATGTCGCCCGCCCCCCGGCCGTAGAGCCGGTCGCCGTCGCGCCGGGCCTCGAACGGCGGCGTGGTCCAGAGCGCGCAAGGCCCGGTCGGCACCACGTCGATATGGCCGTTCAAGATCAGCGAGCGGCCGCTCGCCGCCTTGGGAACATGCAGGCCGACGACATTCTCGCGCCCGGCATAATCGGGCTGCACCGGCGGCGAGAAGCCGGGCAGATGTTCGATCGCGGCGAGTTCGATCTCGAAGCGGTCGAGCGCCAGGCCGCGCTCGCCATAGGCATAGGCCATGCGCTCCTGCGCCCCCGCCTCGTTGCCGAGGATGCTGCCCTCGGCCACCAGTTCGGACAGGAAGTCGACGCCGGCATCTTCGAAGCTCGCCACCGCGGCCTTGATGTCGGTGACCAGGGAAGGGTCCAGGTTCATCGCTCGTCCTCCTGCGTGGGGGGCTGCTCGCCCGCCAGCCGCACGAAATCCTCGCCGTCGATCTGATGGATCATCTCGGCCGCCGAATGGCGCAAGCCGGCGCGGCGATAGAAGCCCTGCGCCGCGACATTGGCGGCATCGACCGAGAGGCGGAGATAGGCCCCGCCCCGTGCCGCGACATGGGCCGCCGTCGCCGCCAGCAGCCTCCGCCCGAGGCCGGACCCGCGGAGCGCCGGATCGACATAGAGATCCTGCACATAGGCCCCCGGCCGGCCCCGCCAAGTCGAGAACGAGCGGAAGAAGAGACAAAGGCCGACCGGCCTCCCCCCCTCCTCCGCGATCAGCGCTTCGAAGGCCGGATCGTCGCCGAAACCGTGGCGGCGTATGTCCTCCGCCGTCGAGGCGATCTTATGCGCCTCGCCCTGGGCATGGCCGATGCCCAGCACCATGGCATGGATCGCCTCGGCGTCGTCAGCGATGGCCAGGCGGATCAAAAGGCCACCCGGTCGCCGCCCTTGAGGGCGAGCATGGCTCGGGCGTCCGCGGGGGTCGCGACCTCGAGGGAGAGGGCTTCGAGGATGCCGCGGATCTTCGTCACCTGCTCGGCATTCGATCTGGCGAGGCCGCTGCGCCCGAGCGTCAGGCTGTCTTCGAGGCCGACGCGGACATGGCCGCCCAGGATGGCGGAAAGGGTCACCAGCGGCATCTGGTGCCGCCCGGCGCCGAGCACGGAGAATTGATAATCGGCGCCGAACAGCCGGTCGGCGATCCCCTTCATGTGGATCAGGTTTTCCGGATCCGGCCCGATGCCGCCCAGCACGCCGAGCACGAATTGGATGAAGAGCGGCCCCTGCACCAGGCCGCGATCGCGGAAATGGGCGAGCGTGTAGAGATGGCCGACGTCGTAGCATTCGAACTCGAAGCGGGCGCCGCAACCCTTGCCCAGGCGTTCGAGGATGCCTTCGATATCCTTGAAGGTGTTCTTGAAGATCGTGTCGCGGGTGTTCTCCAGCAGCCGCGGCTCCCACGCGTGCTTCCACTCGGGATAGCGGTCGACCAGGGGGAACAGGCCGAAATTCATCGAGCCCATGTTGAGCGAGCACATCTCCGGCTCGGCCCGGAGCGGCGCCGCCAGCCGCTCGTCCAGCGTCATGGCGGAGGAGCCGCCGGTGGTGATGTTCACGACCGCGTCGGTTGCTTGCCGGATGCGCGGCAGGAACTGCATGAAGACGTCGGCATCCGGGCTCGGCCTGCCGTCCGCCGGATCGCGGGCGTGGAGATGCAGGATGGCAGCCCCCGCCTCGGCCGCGGCGATCGCCTGTTCGGCGATCTCGTCCGGCGTCACCGGCAGATAGGGGCTCATGGTCGGGGTGTGGATCGAGCCCGTGACCGCGCAGGTGATGACGACTTTGCGTGCTGCCATGGCGTCACCCGTTCACCGGCAGGCGGAGTTCCGCTGCCAGGTCTTCGAGACTGTCGACCAGAATATCCATCACCTCGTCGATCTGGGCGGGCGTGATGATCATCGGCGGGCAGACCAGGAAATGGTCGCCCTCGTAACCGCCCCGGGTCCGCCTGGAATAGATGATCAGGCCCTTGTCGTAGGCGATGTCGACGATCCGCTGATAGGCGTTCAACTCCTTGGGCAGGACCTTCATGGTCTCGGGATCTGCGACCATTTCGGCCGCCAGCAGCAGGCCCTTGCCGCGCACGTCGCCGATGAAGGGGAAGCGCGCCTTCAAACCTTCGAGCCGCGATTTCAGGATCTCGCCCATGGCAGCGGCGTGAGCGATCAGATCGAGGCGCTCGATCTCGTCCAGCACGGCGAGGCCGGCGGCGGAGGCGAGCGGATTGCCGGCATAGGTGAAGCCATGCAGGAAGCCGCCAGCTTCGAGCACCGGCTGCACGATCCGGTCCGGCGCCACCATGGCGCCGAGCGGGCAATAGCCGGAGCCGAGGCCCTTGGACAACGCCACCAGGTCAGGCCGCCCCGGCCAATGGTCACCGGAGAGGAATTTGCCCGTCCGACCGGCGCCGCCCATCACCTCGTCGTGGATCAGCAGAACGCCGTAGCGGTCGCAGATCTCGCGGACGCGCGGGTAATAGCTGTCGGGCGCCACCAGGGCGCCGGTGGAGGCGCCGCCGACCGGCTCCATGATGAAGGCGAGCACGGTTTCCGGCCCTTCCGCCTTGATCGCGGCTTCCAGCATGTCGGCATAGCGGATGCCGCGCTCCTCCATCGTCAGGCCGTCGCGGTCGAGATAGGCGGTGGGCGCCGGGATCTTCGGCATCTCGTGCATCATGGCGGCGAAGGGGGCCGCCAACGCGGCATAGCCGGTGACCGCCAGCGCCCCCAGGGTGCAGCCGTGATAGGAGGGGAAGCGGGAGATCACCTTGAAGCGCCCGGCCTGGCCGGTCGCCACGGCATATTGCCGGGCCAGCTTCAGGCAGGATTCGACCGCTTCCGAACCACCGGAGACGAAGAAGACCCGATCGAAGCCGGCCGGCATGAACTGGGTCAGGCGGGTGGCCAAGTCTTCCGCCGGATCGTTTTCGAAATGCAGGCGATAGGCGAAGGTCGCCTTGTCCATCTGGCGCTTCATGGCGTCGATGACATTGCGGTTACCGTGGCCGAGATTGACCACCATGGCACCGCTGGAGCCGTCGATCACCCGGCGGCCATATTGGTCCCAGATGTAGATGCCTTCGGCCCGATCGACCGGCGGGCGGCGATTGCCGCTCTGATAGAAGAGATTGGAAGGGCGACGGTTGCTGCCGTTTGCGGTCATTCTTTGCCAAGCCTCGTACCGAGGCCGGCAGCTTGCGCGCCCCGCCCGGCGCTTTCAAGGGGCGGGGCGCTGCCGGTTCAGCGGCCCGGGAAGGGCGAGGCCTGCGGCGTCGAGAACCAGTCGGGGCGCGGAATGGTCCATTGGTCGCCCCAGATCTGGTTGCCGCCGTCGATGTGGAGGACTTCGCCGGTGATGAAATTGCCGGACGGCCCGGCCAAGTGGACGACCGAATCCGCGACGTCGAGCGCCGTGCCAAAGCGGCGCATCAGGTTGGTATTGGGCATGTCCCGGCGCGCTTCGTCGGGATAGACGTTCATGCCCTCGGTCGCGATGATGCCCGGCGCGATGCAGTTGATGCGGATGCCGAGGGGCGCCCATTCGACCGCCACGGTCTTCGACAGGGCGATGACGCCCGCCCGCGCCGCGCAGGTATGGGCGACGCCCGGCATGCCCCGGCCGACCACGGCGACGATATTGACGATCGCGCCGGGCTTGCCGGCATCCCGCCACTGCCGTGCCGCCGCCTGCATCATGTACCAGGTGCCGGACAGATTGGTGTCGACCACCGCGTTGAAGCCCTTGGGCGCGAAATCGATCGCCGCCTGGGGGAACTGGCCGCCCGCGTTGTTCACCAGGATGTCGACCGCGCCGAAATGCTTCCAGGCCGCCTCGTGCAGGGCGGCGACCGCCTCGGGATCGCGGATCGAGGCGGGCTGGACCAGGCAGTCGATGCCGGCCCCGGCCAGCAGCGCCGCCGTCGCCTCCAGCTTCTCGGGCTTGCGCCCGGTCAGCACCAGCTTGGCCCCCAGCCGGCCGAGCACCGAGGCGACGGTGCGCCCGATGCCCGTGCCGGCGCCGGAAACCAGGGCCACCTTGCCCGCCAGCAACCCGTCGCGATGGGCCAGCGGCAGGGCCAGCAACTCGTCGTCGGTGTAACCAAAACGTTCCATCATCGTCACTCGTCGAAGGCGACCAGGCCCTGCGGCACCGGCACCGGGAAATCCATCAGCATCTGGGCGAAGGCCTTGCCCTGGGGGTCGATCCGGATCGAGGCGACACCGCCGCCGCCGAGCGAATCATGCAGCATGAAATTCAAGGCGTTGCTGCCCGGCAAGTCGAAACGCTCGACCCTCGAAACACCGGTATGGCCGAACCAGCCCGCCACCGCTTGCGGTGTCAGGGCCGCCCGGATGAAGGGCAGATAAGCGGGGTCGCGCGCCGCGACGCCGATATTGGCGATGTCGCCCTTGTCGCCCGAACGGCCGACGGCGAGCGCGATCAGCGGCACCGCCGGTCCCGCCCCATGCACGGCCTCGACCGGCGGCACCTCCGGCGCCGGCTCGGCCACCGGCGGTTCCGGGGTCTCGATCACCTGGACGCTGTCGCCCAGGGTCACCGTGGCCGGCACCTGGGCCGCGGGCCACAGGAAGGAGAAGGTGCGGAACACCGGCTGCACCGCCGGCCGCCCGGCATAGAGGCCGGTCAGCCCCTGAGCGGTCGCGGTCGCCGCCGGCGCCACTTCGCGGGCCAGGACTTCGAGACTGTCGGCACTGGCGGCGCGGGCGCCGATCTTCAGCACCACTTCGCGAACCCCCTTGGCGCCGAGGCCGGCGTGCGGGCCATAGGTCGCTTCCGAGCCCAGCACTTCGATCGAGGTTTCGGCGAGTGGGGCCAGGCCCTTTTCCGCGATCAGGCGGCGCGCCCGGGCCAGGATGGCGGCCCCTGCCCGTTCCGCCTTCGGCACCGCCTCGCGCCCGCCGATGGTGACCGTGCCGATGGTCCTGAAGCCGTCCGCCACCGTAGCGCTGACCTTGAGCTTGCCGCTGGGCGCCCGGCCACGGGCGCCGGTGACGCGCACCACGTCCGGTCCCGCCTGTTCGAGGCGGACGGCGCGCAGGTCGCAGGCGACGTCGGGCAGCAGATAGGCGCCGGGATCGCCGATCTCGTAGAGCATCTGCTCGACCGCCGAGAGCGGCGAGATCAGCCCGCCGGTGCCCGCCGGCTTGGTCAGCAGGAAGCTGCCGTCGGCCGCGACCTCGACGATCGGGAAGCCCATGTCTTCCCAGCCCGGCACGGCGCGCCAATCGGTGAACAGCCCGCCCGTGCCCTGGGCGCCGCATTCGATCAGATGACCGGCGAGGGAGCCCTGGGCGAGCCTGTCCCAGTCCTGCCAGGACCAGCCGAAATGATGTACCAGCGGCCCGAGGGTGACGGCGGAATCGACGCAGCGCCCGGTGATGACGATCTCCGCACCCGAGTCGAGGGCCGCGGCGATCGGCCGGGCGCCCATATAGGCATTGGCGGTGACGAGCTTTTCGGGCAGGGGTGCGCCGGAGAACATCTCGGTCACCCCGGCCGCGCGGAAATCCGCCTCGACCGGCTTCAGGTCGTCGCCGGTGACGACCGCGATCTTGAACTCGAGGCCGAGGGCCGCCGCCTTGGCCGCCAGGGCGGCGCCGCAGGCCGCCGGGTTCATGCCGCCACCGTTGGAGACGACGCGGATCCCCTGCGTCTTGATCGCGGGAAGATGGGGCGCCAGCGCCTCGACGAAATCGGGCACGAAGCCGGCATCCGGCTTCTTCGCCTTGACCCGCGCCAGGAGCGACAGGGTGATTTCCGCCAGCCAGTCGTAGACCAGGAAATCGATCCCGCCCAGCGTCACCAACTGGCCGGTGCCGGCCAGGGAGTCGCCCCAGAAACCCGATGCGCAGCCGATCCGGACCGGCTTGCCGCCCTTTGCCTGAACGCTCACGCTCCCTCCAACTTGAATCAAATTCATTTTGAGACACCTTAGCCGAGGGCGTGGCGGCGGGCAAGCGCCGGCCGCAGCCGCTTGTTGTAGGCAGGGCCGGAACAGGAATATCCTCGACGCCGTCAGGCGTTTGTCAGGCCAGCTTTCTCAAATCACTGGATCGGTCGCCGGTCGGTGTCGCCTCGCCGCTTTACCGACGGCAGGCGACGGGCTGTCCTGCGGTCGTTCATGAGGTAAGGACGATCGGCATCCCCATAATGCCCGCCCACGACAACGACCGGATTCCCGAAACGCCCGAGAAACGGACGGGTTTGCGAATTCGTCCCGCCTATCTGGTGATCGGCCTCCTGTCGATCCTGGCCGAGGCGCTGATGGTCCATTTCAACGCCTTCGACTATCTCTACGTCGTCAGCCGCGCCTATGAGGCGTGGGAGATCGACGAAGCCTTCATGCTCTTCGTTGTCGCCGCGGTCGCGCTCAGCGTCGTCCTGCTGGTCCACGCGCGTGAACTGCGGCGCGAGATCGCGGAGCGGGAAAAGGCGGAACAGATCGCCAATATCCTGGCCCGCCGCGACACGCTCACCGGCCTTGCCAACCGCCGCCTGTTCCAGGACGAGATGGAGCGCCGCTTCGATCTCGCCCGGTCTCAGCGCGGCTCTCTCGCCGTCCTGCTCCTGGATCTCGACCGCTTCAAGGCCGTGAACGACAAATACGGCCAGCGGACCGGCGACCGCCTGCTCCAGACCATGGCCGACCGGCTGGCCCGCGCGGTCGACAGAGAGGCCTTCCTGGCCCGGCTGGGGGGTGACGAATTCGCCGTGCTGACCGATCCCGGGCCGGACAATACGGACTTGATCCGCATCGCCCGACGCCTGCAGGCGGCGGTGGCCCACCCCTACCACCGTGCCGGCATCCGCTGGCAGCTCACCGTCAGCATCGGCATCGCCACCTATCCTGGCGACAACGAAACGGCCGAAGGCCTGCTGCATGCCGCGGAAAACGCCTTGGCCCGGGCGAAGGCCCAGGGCCGCAACGCCTATGCCCTGGTCGATCCCGGCCTGGACCGGATGATGAGCGAGCGGCTGGAACTCGAGGCCGCACTCCGCGAGGGGCTGCAGCACGGCCAGATCATCGCCCACTATCAGCCGATCGTCGATCTGGCGAGCGGGCGGACCATCGGCGTCGAAGCCCTGGCGCGCTGGAACCACCCGAAACAAGGCCTGCTGCCGCCCGCCGCCTTCATCCAGCTCGCCGAGGACGTCGGCCTGATCGGCGACGTCTTCCTGGCCGTGCTGCACCAGGCCTGCCACGACGGCCTGGTCTGGGACCCGTCGATCGTCGTCGCGGTCAATGTCTCGCCCTCGCAGTTCCGCGATCGCCACCTGGCGGACGAAATCCTGAAGGCACTCGACGAGACCAGTTTCCCGCCGGGCCGGCTGGAAATCGAAATCACCGAATCCGTCCTGCTCGACGACGTCGACCTGGCGCGCGACACCATCCGCTCGCTGCGCGATGCCGGCATCCATCTCTCGCTCGACGATTTCGGCACCGGCTATTCGAGTTTCCAGCAGCTCCGCGACCTGCCGCTGGACAAGCTGAAGATCGACCGCTCCTTCATCATGAAGCTGGGCAGCGACGACCAGAGCCGCAAGGTGGTCGAGCTGATCATCGGACTCGCCCATGTCCTGGGCATGCGGGCGCTCGCCGAAGGCATCGAATGCCCGGCCGACGCGGCCTGGCTGGCCGCCCGGGGCTGCGACCTCGGCCAGGGCTATCATTTCGCCCGGCCCCTGCCGGCACTCGACGTGACCCGCCGCCTGCTGGCCGAACGCCCGCGCGCCCAGGCGGGCGCCTGAGACCGGTCAGGCGGTCGGCGGCTTGCCGTCGGCGCGCTGGCGGAACAGCCGCTCCTCGACTTCCAGGACCGCCGCGGGACCGGCCGAAGCGGCCTGGCGCGCCAGCACGTCGGCCAATTCGTCGGCCAGGCCGGACAGCAGCCCGGCCGTGCGGCCGGCCAGCGAAGGATCGGCCGCCAGCGCCGCCAGCGCCCGGTCCGCACTGCTCTGGGCGCGCCGGGCGGCGGCCACCGTAGCCGGAAGCTCCGAACGCCCGGCGCTGGCCAGCAATTCTTCGAGCCGGGCCAGCGCGGGCGCCACGGCCGGCGGCACCCGCTCGCCCGCAAGCCGGCCCGCGGTCGTGCCGGGCGGCAGGCCGCTCGCGATGCTGCGCGCCAGCGCGCGGCGCCGGACCTCGGCCATGTCGCGCAGAATGGGGGCGACGCCGGTGGCCAGAATGCGCGCCTGTTCCCGGTCGCCCAGCGGCCCGATCCGGCCGAGCGCCGTCAAGACGCCCGCCAGGCGATCGAATTGGCCGTCCAGGCGGCGGCGCTCCTCCGCCTCGAAGGGCAGGCGTCCGGCATCGTCGACCAGGCCTTCGATCTGCGGCAGCAGCGGTTCGAAGGTATCGCGCAGCGGGCTCCGCCGGGGGCCGAGCACGTCGAGGCCGGCGCGGCGGGCGAGCCAGCCGCGCCCGATCAGCAGCCCGAAAGTGAGCAGCGAGACCGGCAGCAGGGCCGCCGCCAGCCCGGTGAAGCCGAGAAAGGCGCCGAGCCCGGTCTGCGCCCCGAAGGCTTCGACCACGCCGAAGAGATAGAGCGCCCACAGGCCGAGCACGCCGCCGAGCGTGAGGCGCGCGGAGCGGCCCTCCCGCCGGTCGCGTTCGGCGATCAGGGCGCGGAAGGTCTGCAGGCCGGAATCGGGGCCGGAATTGGGAACGGAATCGAGCAAGGCCATGGCCGGGGCGGGTGGAAGCGGGACAACCCCCCTCACCTTGCCCCGGACCGCGGGTTTTTCAAGTCCCCACCGGCACCGCCGGCCTTACTCCGCCGCCGCCTTCACCGCGCCGTCGCGGTTGGCGGCCACCGCGGCCGCCGGGGTGGCGTTGAAATCGGCCGGGTTCAGACGCGCCGTGGCATGGGCGAAGCGGAAGGTGAAATCGGGCCAGAGCGTCACGTTGCGGCCCTGCTCGTCCCGGTACCAGGAGACGCAGCCGCCGGTGTTCCAGACCGTGCCGTCCAGCCGGCCCGCCAGCTTGCGGTTGAATTCGCCCTCGACCTCGGGTTTGACATCCAGGTGGTTGTAGCCCTTGGCCTTCATCAGCTTCAGGGCTTCCATCACATAGTGGATCTGGGCCTCGATCATATAGACCATCGAGGAATGGCCGAGGCCGGTGTTGGGCCCCATCAGGAAATAGAGATTGGGGAAACCGTGGGTGGTGGAGCCGAGATAGGCCTGCGCCCCGTCCCGCTTCCAGCGCGCGTTCAGGTCCTCGCCGCCGACGCCGGTGAAATTCATGCCGGACAGCATGTCGGTCGCCTTGAAGCCGGTGCCATAGATGATGGCGTCGACCTTGTGCTCGATGCCGTCGGCCGTGACCACGCCGGTCTCGGTGATCTCGCGGATGCCGGTCGTAATGACGTCGACGTTCGGCTTGGCCAGCGTCTGGTAATAGTCGTTCGAGAGCAGCACGCGCTTGCAGCCGATCGTATAATCCGGCGTCACCTTGGCGCGCAGCACGGGATCCTTGATCTCCTTGGCGATATAGCGCCGGGCCATGCCTTCGAGCTTCTTCATCAGGTCCGGCTTCATCGCGAAGCCGAGCACGCGGACCTCGAGCCACCAATAGATCGCCTCGCGGAAGGCGCGCTGGAAACCGGGGACATAGCGGTTGGCCGCCCGCTCCAGGGTGCCGATGGCGCGGTCCGGCTTCGGCATGATCCAGGGCGCGGTGCGCTGGAACAGCTTCACCTGCGCCACCTGCTTCTGGATCTGCGGCACGAATTGGATCGCCGAGGCGCCGGTGCCGATGACGGCGACCGTCTTGCCCTTCAGGTCGTAGGCATGGTCCCAGTTCTGGGAATGGAAGGTCTTGCCCTTGAAGCGCTCGATGCCGGCGATCTTCGGATAGGCCGGGATCGACAGGGCGCCCATGCCGGAGACCACGGCGCGCGCCGTGATGACTTCGCCCGACTTGGTCGCGATCCGCCACAGGCCGAGCGCCTCGTCGAAGGCGGCCCCGGTCAGTTCGACACCGAAGCGGATATGGGGCATGACGCCGTATTTGGTCGCGCAGCGCTCGATATAGGCGCGGATCTCGGGCTGGGGCGAATACATGCGCGACCAGTCCGGATTGGGCTCGAAGGAATAGGAATAGAGGTGGCTCTGTACGTCGCAGGCGCAGCCCGGATAGTGGTTGTCGCGCCAGGTGCCGCCCACCTTGTCGGCCTTCTCGATCACCACGAAATCGTTCATGCCCGCCTTTTTCAGGGCGATCGCCATGCCGATGCCGGAAAAGCCGGTGCCGATGATCGCCACGTCGACATCGGGCTTGGCGTTCAGGGGGTGACGGAACTCGGCATTCTTGGCAGGCGCATTCATGGGGTCTCTCTCCTCCGCATTCTCGGTTGGTGCAGTCTGGTTTCGGCGGTCAGATCGGCGCGACAATCTGACAACGTCTCGTGTCAATATCGACATTGCATCTGACAACGCTCGATGTCAACATCGATTCATGAGCACCGAAACCCTTCCCCCCCGCCACGCCGGCCGCGCCTACAAGGGTGTGAGCACCGAGGAGCGCCGGGCCGAACGGCGCCAGAAGCTGATCGACGCCGCCATGGTGGTCTATGGCCGCGCGGGCTATCACGGCGCCTCGGTCAAGGCGATCTGTGCCGAAGCCGGCCTGACCGAGCGCTATTTCTACGAATCCTTCGAGAACGGCCAGGCCCTGCTGGCGGCCGCCTATCTCTCGGTGATGGAGCGCCTGACGGCGGAAGTGCTGGCCGCGGTCGCCGCCCTGCCCAGGCAGGACTTGGCAGCGCCCGACCTCGCCGCCGTGACCCGGGCGGTGCTGACCACCTATTTCAGCCTGCTGCGCGACAACCCGAACGATGCCCGCGTCTTCCTGGTCGAGATCCTGGGCGTCAGCCCGGCGATGGACACGCTCTATTGGGACTCGATCCGCGCCGTCTCCCTGGCCGTGCTCCGCTTCGTGCCCGACGCCGAAACCGCGATCGCCGCCCGCGCCCTCGACCTCGACCTCTTCGCCGACGGCCTCGTCGGCGCCGTGGTCCAGATCGCGCTCGGCTGGGTCAGGTCAGGCTATGAGAAGCCGGTCGAAACGGTGGTCGAGACCGCCGTGGCGATCTTGGGCGCGGTGAGCAGGGATTTCGGGGCGCGGTAGGATAAGGCAAGGCAGATAGGTACGCAACATGTACTAAAGAGGTCCTGCAACTGACATATGGAAGAGGGCATCACGTCAGGGTGCCGAGATCGACATTTACACCGGAGAGCGCTCGGATTGCGGCTCTTCATTTGCTACTTAGGCCTTGCACCACCACCAAAAAATCCAAACTGCGAGCGGGGCCGCGCAATTTGGCAAAGAGCGATGGCACGATGCATAATTTAAGGGTAAATTTCGCGGATCAGCGGGCGAAATGCAGCCTCGGCCCACGCCATGACTCCGACGAATACAGCCCCGCCCCCCAGACGAGAATATGAGAAAGGTGTCGATCGCCATAAGCACGTGGGCGCGACCGACAAACCCGAGATTGTCTTTAGGAACGACATTCCAAGGTACGCAATCGGCAAGTGCCCGCGCACAATACCTGACGATCTCAAGGCCGAATTGCTAAACGAGGCCATTCCAGCGCCCAATGGCGATCGCGAGATTGATTTTCCGAAACGATTGCATGTTGTGCACAATGGTGCGATTTATCGCGCCGAAACTAGTAGTGCCGGAGTTTCTTATCATGCCTTCCCTTATACGGGAAAGCTCGGGAGGAAGTTAGTGGCTGAGCTCAGGAGAATGGCTGATTTTAAAGGCTGCCGTAAGGAGTTCGACGAATGGGTCACAAAATATATTGAAGTCCATGGGCAATGACAGCGAGTCCGACCTTTAGCTTAAACTTGATCCCGGTCGATCTCGGTCGGACGCCACTGCTTTGGGCCTTGTCTGTTACAGCATTTGAGCAAGTGATTTGGCCGAACGTTAACGCTCCCGATCAGACAATCGAGATCCAGCTCGACGATCTGTTCTCGTTCCTAGTGGAGTTCTGGAAGCCACTCTTGCTTCGCCAAACCTACCCGGCCGGGCTTACGCCTGAACGGCCAAGCTTGCTGGCAGCCGATGCGGCTAAACGCTGGGCAAATGTGCCGCAAGACCAGGCCGACGAGGAAGGAAGCGAACTCGATGCATTTGAGGAAGCGCATAATCTCGCACTCGCCTTTGGGGGGATGTTTGACCTCCCACCACTATGGTTGGTCCGGCAGGGCGAGCAGATGCTATGCGACACCAATCGGAATTTTATCCACTTGCCATTTGGCAAGGTGCATACGGAGCTGACCAGAGTTGGTGATGAGATAGCACAGCACCTCAGGCGTACCGACGAGGCCAAATGGAGCCGGATCATCGAAGCTTGGGGCTGCCGTGATCGCGCGAGTGGTGTCAAATTAGTCTCTTGGTCAGCCAGTCTGGAAGACGAAGTTGCCACCAAGCTGATTGACCAAGGGCTCATCGACCCACCAGCGACGTTCGCCGAAGCAGTCAACGACGATGATGAATTATTGATTGCTGCGCGGGTTGCCGGCGCTCTGCCTTACGAGCAAATCGTTCAAATTCTCGATATTGCGCGCGATTTCCGTCATCATCGCGCTGATGGCCTAGATGCGCTGTCCGCCAAGGTGTCGGCGTATTTGCGCACCTTTGAGGTTGTTGAGCCCCACGCTCAGGGCGAAACTGTCGCCATTTTTGCACGTGAGCAACTTGCTATCGGATCGGGTGAGCGCGTCGACATTTTTGGTTTGGCGACCAAGCTCGGCATCGACGTTCGCGTTGATGCGATCGGGCCGAAGACTTTTGACGGGCTTGCCATCGCTGGCAACCGCTATGGCCCCGGCGCATTTATCAATCGTAACGGTCAACGTATCCGCGAAAAGGGCGGCTCCGATCTCAACAACGACGCAGGGGCGCGGATCAATTTGGCCCATGAACTCTGCCATTTGTTGATCGATCGAAATCACCCATTGAGCGCGATCGAAATTTTGCGCAACCGCATGCCCGGAAATATCGAGTCCCGCGCTCGCGCCTTTGCCGGCGAGTTCTTGTTGCCGAGCGCTACAGCCGGCAAGATCTGGGACGAGGCCGGGTCGCCGACAGATCGTTATTCGCTTGAGGCGGTGCTTCAGAGGCTCGCAGATTACTTCGGCGTCTCGTTCAGCGTCGCAGCCTGGAAAGTGGAGCATGGCGCGCGATGGGGCCTTGGACAAGGAGGCCGCGAGCAGTTCCGTCGCCTTCAGGCGATGTTGGACAGCATAGCATCGTACCGCTGAGTTCGCATTCGGGTCTCCTTGCCCCCTTCTTGCCCTCGATGAAGGCCCATGCCCCCCATCTCCACCACCTTCCCCCTGCTCGACGAAATCCTCGCCGCCTGGCAGCCCGCTATCGGCGCGGATTTCGCCGCTTATGGGAACCATATCCGCCGGGTGCTGAATTTCACCCTGGCGCTGCATCCTTGTTCGGCGGAAGAGCTGGAGCGGTTGCAGGTCGCCGGGGCGTTTCATGACCTCGGGATCTGGTCGGACGGCACTTTCGACTATCTGCCGCCGTCGATCGCGCGGGCGCGGGACTATCTCGCCGGGCGAGGGCTGGAGGGCTGGGTGCCGGAGGTGTCCGCGCTGATCGGGGAACACCACAAGATCCGGGCGATCGCCGATCCGGCCCTGGCGCTGGTCGAGGCGTTCCGGAAGGCGGATCTGGTCGATGTTTCGCTCGGCCTCGTCCGCTTCGGGCTGCCGCGGGAATTCGTGCGGGCGGTGAAGGCGCAGTTTCCCGATGCCGGGTTCCATGGGCGCCTGGTGCAATTGACCGGGGCCAATCTGCTCCGCCACCCGCTCCGCCCCGCGCCTTTCTTCAAGTGGTAAGCGGGCGCTATTTCTCGTCGTGGCCGGGGGTCTGTGCCCGGCGCAAGAGGCGCCAGCCGAGGTACCAGCCGGCGGCGACGATGCCGAAGGCGAGATAGAGGTCGAGCCCGCCGGCCAGGCCGAGGCCGGCGATCGCGCCCGGGATCAGGATCAGGGCGAGGGCCAAGCGGTCGGCCGGCGTCTCCGCCCCGTTGCGGACGCCGGAGACGATGGCGAGGGCCCAGCCTTCGGGATCGGGGCAGGGCTCGCCGTCGAGCCGGGCGCGGCGCAGGAGATTGGCCAGTTCGGCCGTGCCGTTGTCGGTACGCAGGATGCGCCGGGCGATCAGGGCGGGGTCCTCCCCCTCGCCCGCGATCAGGTCGGCGATGGTGACACGGCGGCCCCTGTCGCTGCCGAGGCCCCAGGCGCCGAGGCGCCGGATGCGGGCGGCGAGGTCGAGGTCGCGCGGGTCGGGCTCGATGGTTTGTTCCATGGCGGCGGCCCTCCGGTTTTCATCCATCTCATGCCTGCGCGCGCGCCCTGTCGAGACCTGTCTTGCGGGCGGGGCGGCAATTACCGCTTGGCACTTGCGCTCGGCGCCCTTCTCGGGCATTCCGACGCGACCAGAAGAATGGGGATGCCCATGCCCGCCTATCGTTCCCGCACCTCGACCCATGGCCGCAACATGGCCGGCGCCCGCGCCCTGTGGCGCGCCACCGGTGTGAAGGAAAAGGATTTCGGCAAGCCGATCATCGCCATCGCCAATTCCTTCACGCAGTTCGTGCCCGGCCACGTGCACCTGAAGGACCTGGGCCAGCTCGTCGCCCAGGAAGTGGAGAAGAACGGCGGCCTGGCCAAGGAATTCAACACCATCGCGGTCGACGACGGCATCGCCATGGGCCACGACGGCATGCTCTACAGCCTGCCCTCGCGCGACCTGATCGCGGATTCGGTCGAATATATGGTGAATGCGCATTGCGCCGATGCGCTGGTCTGCATCTCCAATTGCGACAAGATCACGCCCGGCATGCTGATGGCGTCCATGCGCCTGAACATCCCGACCATCTTCGTCTCCGGCGGGCCGATGGAGGCCGGCAAGGTGAAATGGCGCGGCAAGACCATGGCGGTCGATCTGATCGATGCCATGATTGCCGGCGCCGATCCCAAGGTCTCCGACGAGGAGAGCCTAGAGATGGAGCGCTCCGCCTGCCCGACCTGCGGCTCGTGCTCCGGCATGTTCACGGCCAATTCGATGAACTGCCTGACCGAGGCGCTGGGCCTGTCGCTGCCCGGCAACGGCACGATCGTGGCGACCCACGCCGACCGCAAGCACCTCTTCATGTGGGCGGGCCAGCTCATCGTCGACCTCGCCCGCTCCTATTACGAGGGCGAGGACGAGCGCGTGCTGCCCCGTTCCATCGCCAGCGTCAAAGCCTTCGAGAATGCCATGACGCTGGACATCGCCATGGGCGGCTCCAGCAATACCGTGCTGCACCTTCTGGCGGCCGCGGTCGAGGCCGGGGTCGACTTCACCATGGCCGACATCGACCGCCTGTCGCGCAAAGTGCCCAATATCTGCAAGGTGGCGCCCGCCAAGCAGGACGTCCATGTCGAGGACGTGCACCGTGCCGGCGGCATCATGGGCATCCTGGGCGAGCTCGACCGCGCCGGGCTGATCCACCGCGACGTCGGTACCGTGCACGCTTCCACGCTGGCCAAGGCGCTGGAGCGCTGGGACGTTCGCCGCTCGCCGACCGAAGGCACGCTGCAGATGTTCCGCGCCGCCCCGGGCGGGGTTCCGACCACCGTCGCCTTCAGCCAGGACAAGCGCTTCGACGAGCTCGACCTCGACCGTTCGGCCGGGGTCATCCGGGATGTCGAACACGCCTTCTCGAAGGACGGCGGGCTTGCCGTGCTGTTCGGCAATATCGCGCTCGACGGCTGCATCGTGAAGACGGCGGGCGTCGACGAGAGCAACCTCCGCTTCAAGGGTCCGGCCCGCATCTACGAGAGCCAGGATGCCGCGGTCGACGGCATCCTGGGCGACGAGGTGAAGGCGGGCGACGTCGTCATCGTGCGCTACGAAGGCCCGCGCGGCGGCCCCGGCATGCAGGAAATGCTCTATCCCACGAGCTACCTGAAGTCGAAGGGCCTGGGCAAGGCCTGCGCCCTGCTGACCGACGGCCGCTTCTCCGGTGGCACTTCGGGGCTTTCGATCGGCCATGTTTCGCCGGAGGCGGCGGATGGCGGCGCCATCGGCCTGGTCGAGAACGGCGACATCATCGAGATCGACATCCCGGGCCGGACCATCCATGTCGAGCTGAGCGACGAAGTGCTGGCCGCCCGCCGCGCCGCCATGGAAGCCAAGGGCGAGGCGGCCTGGAAGCCGACGGCGCCCCGCGCCCGCCGTGTCTCGGCGGCGCTGAAGGCCTATGCCGCCATGGCGACCAGTGCGGCAAAGGGCGCCGTGCGGGACGTTTCCAAGCTTCGGGGTTGACGGCCAGCCCCCCTTCCTGTCAGTAAAAAGACAGGGAGGGGTGGCGATGCGACACAGGACAAAGACTGCCGCGCTGTTGGCCGCAGCGGCACTTGCAGCTTGCGCTCAGACGCCGCCTGCCAGTGGCCCGGGCACCGCTTTCGTGCCCCTGCCCCCGGTCGAGACAAGGCCGACGGCGGCCGCGATCGCCGAACTCGAACATGTCACCCTGAACGACCGCGCCTGCCTGATCGCCGCGCTTTATTTCGAAGCAGGCGGCGAAGGCGCGCAGGGCTTGGCCGCGGTCGGCCATGTCGTGCGCAACCGCGTCGCCGACCGGCCGACCGGCACCGGCATCTGCGACGTCGTCTACGAGCCCGGGCAATTCGGCTGGACCCGCAAGGTGCCGCGCCGCCAGGTCGCCGATGCGATCGGGGCCGACCAGCGCTGGCAGAACGCCGCCACGGTGGCCGACGGCGTGCTGGCCGGCATGATCCCGGATCCGACCGCCGGCGCCCGCTCCTTCTATTCGGTGCTGCAATACGGCAAGCGGTCGCCCAAATGGGCGCGCGGCATGACCCGCACCGCCCGCATCGGCAATCACGTCTTCCTGCGCTGAGCGCCGCTCAGAAGCCGGCCAGCCAGAGCGCACAGGCCATCAGAATATTGGCGATCGGCAGCCGCCCCGCCACGATCGCGGCGCGCAGTTCCTCGCGCGACAGGGCCACCATCGTCGCCTCCTCGAGATCGCCCGAATCCGGCGCCGCCACCGCGACCGCGTTCCGCGCGTGATAGAGATGGGCGGTACAGCCCCGCATGTTGGCCATCGAAACGAAGCTCTGCACCAGGCGCCAATCTTCCGCCCGGTGGCCGGTCTCTTCCAGCAGCTCGCGCCGGGCCGCCGCCTCCGGCACCTCACCCGGGTCGATCATGCCGCCCGGCAGCGACAGGCAGAGCCCACCGACGCCATGGCGATATTGCTCCATCATCAGGAGTTCACCCGCCGGCGTTTCGGCCAGGACCAGCGCATAGGGGGCCGTGTCGATCTGATGGAATTCCTCGACGATACGGCCATCGGGCAGTTCCAGGCGGTCGACATGGACGGTGAGAAAGGGCGGCCGGTCATAGACGGTGCGGCGCGCGAGACGTTTCCAGGGTTTCATTTCACGGGATTCGCGGCAGGGAGGCAGGGGGCTGTTAACCTTCATCGGTTAGCGTAGCGGCCATGTTCGCGACTGCAAGAACCCTCTGCCTCACCCTCGCCCTGGCTACGGCACTGGTGCCGGCCGCCACCCCCGTCTCGCCTGCCCGGGCCGAGGCGGCACGCGACGGCGTCGATGTCGTCGGCTCGGTGGTCAGCCTGGCGCCGCTCCACATCAGCGTGGTCAGGGACGGCAAGATCCGCGGCATCCTGACCCTGACCCCCAACCTCGATGTCACCGATACCGCCCTGCGCGACCGCGTGGCGCGCGAATACCCGCGCCTGCGCGACAGCTATCTGCGCGCATTGGATCCCTATATCGATCGTCTGGACGTCCGGGCGGCCCCGGACGTTGTGCAGATGACGCGCCTGTTGCAGCGCGCGACCGACGGCCTCTATGGCGACGGCACGGTGACGGTGATGATCATCCACGCCACCCTGCGCCGCCTGGGCTGAAGCCCCTCAGTTCGTCAGGGTGCCGTCGACGCCCGCTTCGCCGAACAGCAGGACCTTGCCGTCGGCCGTTTCGAGGGCGGCGGTGAGACCGGTCCGCTCGTTCCGCTTGAGCGGCGTGAAGCTCTTGCCGCCGTCGCTGGAGATCACCACGGTGCCTTCGAGGCCGACCAGCACGATGCGCCCGTCGTGCAGTTGCACGCCCGACTGGAGCGAGGCGATCGAGCTGTTCTCGGCCTGGGCCCAGGTGGCGCCGCCATCGGTGGTGCGCCAGATGTTGCCGCGCAGCCCCATGGCCAACATGGAACCGTCCTTCAGCGCCAGGATGTTCCAGAACGAGCCGTTGTAGGGCGTCTCGATATCCTTGATTTCCTTGAGGTCGGGATCGGCGACGAAGACGTTGCCGGCCTCGCCCGCGATCCACACCTTGCCGTCGGTACCGGCGGTCAGGGCGTTCATATGCAGGTCGAGGTCGCCCACTTCCTTGCGCTGCCAGGTCTTGCCGCCGTCCGCCGTGGTCATGACCAGACTGTAGGCGCCGATCGCAAAGCCGCTCTGCGCGTCCTTCATGTAGAGATCGAACAGCGGCGTCTGGGCCGCCGGATCGTATTGCACCAGGCTCCAGGTCTTGCCGCCGTCTTCGGTCCGGATGATCGTGGCGTCATGGCCGGTGGCGAAGCCGAGCTTGGCATCGACGAAGCGGACCGAGGTCAGCGTGACGTTGACCGGCGTCTCGACCTGGGTCCAGGTCTTGCCCATGTCGGCCGAGATCAGCACATGACCCCAGCTGCCGACCGCGACCAGCCCGTCGCCCACCTTGGCCACGGCGTTGATCAGAACCGAGGCCGACAGGGGCTCGATCACGGCCGGGATCGGCTTCATGTCCTCGGGCGACGGCGCGTTCTCGCCCTGACCGACGGCGCTGGTGATGTCGTCGCCCGCGAAGGCCGGCACGACGGCGAAGGACGCGACGCCCAGGCTCGCGGCAAGAAGGGCGACCGCGGACAACCGGCGCGGCAGGTCGGACATGGCAGACATCAGGCTCTCCCCAATCGTTGGCGCTTGCGCGCTGTATTTGCTTCGCTTCTATCCCGAGTCCGCACGCTTTTCAATCGATCCCGGCGCCACGGCGGCACTTCCCGTCAGAACACGTAAGAAACGCTGAAACCGACGAAGTCGCGGTCGATATAGGCGTTGCGCGAACCGCCCGAACCGCCGCCGCCACCGAAGCTCTTGAAGTAGTTCACGTTGAGCGACCAATGCTCGAGATAGTCGAATTTCACGCCGAAATTGAGGGAGGTGACGCTCTTGGTGAAGCCGGGATTGGGTGCCGGCGTAATGCCGAAGATACCATGGGAGAAGCCGATCGAGGGTGTCATGGTGACGCCGTCTAAGACGTTCGGATAATCCCAGAAGATCAGGCCCTGGACGCCGCCCGACCAGCGGCTCGGCTGCTTGCCGGTGGGCGGGAACATCGGGCCGAGGCTGGTCGCCTGGATCGGGTCGATCACCTGTGCCCCGGCGATGGTCAGCGGACGGGTCTGGAAGCCGGTGAAGCCGTTCTGGCCATAGGACGCATATTGCGTGCCCTTGTTGAGATCGATGTAGAGGGCGCCGAACTCGACCAGGGCGAAAAGCTGGTTGGCGCCCAGCAGCGAAGTGACCGGATCGGTCCCGCCCAGGATCTTCATGAAGCGCACGGCCGCCTGCCAGACGTCGTGGCGTTCGTCGAGATAGAGCGAGCGGCCGGGGACATACTGGTCGTCGAACTTGCGGAAGGGCGTTTCCAGGATCGGCGCGATGCCGGGGTTCTGGACGCCGAGGGGGGTCGGCGCCTTGGTCGCCTGGTCGATCGGCACGCCGCCCGCGCCGTCGTAGACGCCGGCCAGGAAGGCCGGTTCGGAGAGCCAGACCGGCGCATTGTGCTTGTAGCTGATCTCGGCGTTGATCGCGACCGCGAGCGGGTCGTAGGTCGTGTTGAAGGCGAAGCCGAGAAGGTCGAGGCCCTTCGGGTAATATTCGTAGAGGTGCCCGTTCTCCAGGTTCTCGATCACGGTCGAGCGGGGCGAGGTGCCATAGGGCGGATCGATCAGGGCCGCCGTGGCCGGGCTCGAGAGCGCGCTGACCAGATCGCCGACCGGGCCGCCCAGAGCCTGGTTCAGGGCCGAGGTCAGGGTGTTGAGCTGGGTAACGCCGAGGGTATCGAGAATGCTCTGCGCTACCGCCGGCGTCAGGCTGGCCGGGTTGATCTGGCCGGTGCCCTGCGCATATTGCTGCGGCGCCACCGCGCGGAGCGACGGCAGGCGCGAGGTGTAGTTGACGTAGTAGAACTGGAATTCGGTATTGTTCAGCTCGGGCGAGAAGTAACGCAGGGCGACACCCCAGTCGTTCACATTGGGATCGTCCTGCACCTCGATCGGGCCGTTGACGGCCAGGACCGTGTCTTCCGGGCCGGCGTCGGCGACCGGGTCCATGCCGGTCCCGGTCGTGTAAGAGCGGCGGTCCATCGGGTCGGTGAAGCTCGAGGAATATTGCACGCCGTCGCAGAAATTGTCGGTGAAGGAGAAGAAGCTGCCGCAGGCGTCGAGCCGATAGGGCTCGAAGTCGAACTCGTAGAAGGCTTCGATCGACAGGCCGTCGGTCAGCTCGTAGCTGGCGGAGATCATGGGTACCGGGATCAGGGCGTCCTTCAGCTCGGCGCCCGGGGTGCGGATCTTGGCGACGTCGATCGGATTGATCACCGAGATGCCGTTGATGGTGAACAGCGCCTCGCCCCAGTTCAGGATCTGGCTGCCGATCTTCACGCTGAACGGCCGGTCCAGCAGGGTGAAGTTACCGCCGATGTAATAGTCCAGGATCTCGGC
>Ga0265297_10004511_pt1 | contig 22695 bp, 13 predicted proteins | sample Munlanlwell13791_FD_192502 | JGI IMG/M metagenome (GOLD analysis project Ga0265297, IMG submission 192502) | Leachate microbial communities from a municipal landfill in Southern Ontario, Canada - Leachate well 137-91 | ecosystem: Engineered > Solid waste > Landfill > Unclassified | place... | reverse complement strand
CTGGGGAATTGATGTCAATCCGGAAACAAATAAAATATATCGTACAAATTGCCAGAGTAACACTATTTCTGTAATAAGCGGGTCAACAGATTCGGTAATAGCTACTATCCTTGCTGGTAGAATGCCTTATGGTATTGATGTAAATCCCATAACCAATAAGGTATATGTTACAAGTTGGGGGTTTAATGATGTCTCCATAATAGATGCTCTAAATAATGTTGTAACTGCAAACATAAAAGTGGGAATATCGCCTATGGGGATAAAAGGAAATTTCACAACCAATAAAATATATGTTACAAATACGGGGAGTGAGAATGTTTCTGTTATAAATGCTTCAACTAATTCTTTAATAAAAAATATATATATTGGAAAGTGGCCTGGAGATGTTGCCGTAAATCCAAATACCAATAAAGTTTATATTTCAAGGGATGACCATAATGTTTCGGTAATAGATGGGTTAACTGATTCCGTACTGAAAACTATAAGTATTAATGGAAGATCCGAAGGAATAGCCGTAAATACGTCAACTAATAAAGTATATGTAGCAAATCTTGACAGTGCTATTCTTGTAATGAATGGCTCAACAGATTCAATAATAAAAATTGTAGGAGAAGGCAAAAAATGGCCTCACAGCATAGGTGTTAATCCGCAAACTAACAAAATATATGTTACAACCGGGGAAGGGAATCTTCTTGTAATAGATGGAGCCATCGATTCGCTTATAAAAACTATAAAAGTCGGTGAGTATCCCTGGGGAATTGGCATAAGTTCAAAGATAAACAGAATCTATGTTGCAAATACCGATACTACTATTTCCGTAATAGACGGAACTACTGATTCGGTAATACAAAAGGTTACTGTCGGAAGGTGCCCTTGGTTTATCGCTGTAAATGACAGTACAGGAAGGATTTATGTGCCCTGTCTTTTTGACGGCACAGTTTGGGTATTAGTAGATACGAAAGGAGTGGAGGAGAACATATCATCAATAGCACAGGGGATTGCTACGCTCCTGATAACTAAGAATCCTTTTATTAAGTCAACAATCATCAGTTATTATTTGCCAACAAAATCCAAAGTCTCGCTCTCAATCTACGATATTACTGGCAGACCCGCCCAAACCCTTATCAATGAAATCAAACCCGCCGGGAGTTATAATTTAACTCTGAACGCAAAGAATTATCCGTCAGGGGTTTATTTCCTGAAGCTGAATGCAGGGGAGCAAAAGATTGTGAAAAAACTGGTGTTGATACAGTAAATAAAGAGAGGGGAAAATGAAAAGTTTTAAAATATATTTTATAATAGGGATTTTGGGGGTTCTTCTAACGAACTCTGTTTTTGCAAAAGAAACTCGCAAACCTTGGTTTATGGAAAGATTCGGGAGGTTAAACGAAAGACAAAATATTCAGAATAATATTTTGAAAAACGAAGACAGCAAATTTCTTAAAAGTAATGATACACTTGGAACTATTATGGGGACTGTTGCCGACAATTACGGAAACCCATTAAAAGGTATAGAATTTGAAGTTCATAATCTTGAAGGTAATCATAGTTGGAGCAGTGGAAACTGGAAAACCGATTCTTTAGGACAATACACTATTCATAGTTTAAATATACCTTTTGTTAGTTGTAAACTTAAAACAGTAAATTCAACGGGATATATTGATGAATGGTACAATAATAAATATGACATAGATAGTGCCAATATAATAAATGTAACTTTTCCTGATACGATGAGAAATATTAATTTTGAGTTGTCTCGCGGTGGGTATATATCAGGATACATTACTTCTAATAAGGGAAGTCCGCTTAAAAATGTAAGGGTTTATATTTATGACACTAATATTAAAGATTACTATATGTCCGAAACTACCACTGATTCAAACGGTTATTATATTATAACTTATGCTCTTCTTACAGGAAATTATAAAGTTCGAACATATAACGAAGAAAGTTATGTTGACCTTTATTGGAACAATAAGTCTAATTGGAATGAAGCAAATACGGTAAGTGTAACTGCTCCCGATACTGCTAAAAACATTAATTTCAACTTATATATGGGAGCAAAAATTAAAGGGAAAGTATACGGGACAAAAGGAGTTCTTGAAGGCGTAGACATTGTCGCGTTTAATACAAATTCAGGGGAATGGATGGAGACCGGAGAAACTGATTCTACTGGGAATTATGTTATTACTAATTTACCAACAGGCTGTTATAAACTTTGGGCTTCTCCTAACATTTGGAATGATACGGTTCATGCATTTGAATGGTACAACAATAAAAATAATTGGCAAACCGCTGACTCTATATATGTAACTGTCCCCGATTCAGTTTTGAATATCGATTTTAATCTTGAAAAGAATGGAATTATTACAGGGACTGTTTATGGGGCATCACCGATAGATAGCGCTAGAGTTTCAGCGTGGTTTTATTTGAATAGTTGGTATAATTGGTTATCCGTTAGTAGTAAAACAGGCATTGACGGCACATATAAATTAATAAACCTTCGTACAGGAGATTACAAGGTATCTGCTTCTAAAACAGGATATGAAACAAGATGGTATAATGACGCCCCTGACTCTGCAAGTGCAGACCTTGTTTCTGTTACAATGCCAAATACCACACCTAATATTGACTTTAATTTAACGGGTATTGAAGAGAGTGCAGGACTAAAAGATAGAGTACCAAAGATAAAAACAACTCAAAATCCATTTATTCGGACCACAACGATTTCCTATCAGATACCGATGAAAACTAAGGTTTTACTGAAAATTTATGATATTACCGGTAGACCGGTAAAGACATTAGTGAACGGGGAGAAAGAAGCCGGTAGTTATGATGTTAGTTTTAATGCAATAGGACTTTCTGCTGGTATCTATTTTGTAAGATTTGCCGCCGGCAACTACAAATCCACTAAGAAACTTGTCTTAATGAGATAGGGGAGAAAAGATGAAAAACATAAAAAGAATAAATATACGTACTATTTTGTTGTTGGCAGGTATTCTTTGCTGGGTTATTGGAATGTTATGTCTTAATGGAAATAATGGTTTTGGTGCGTTGGCTTGGTGTTTTATAGGAGCAATGTGTATTGTTATAGTTATCCTTATAAAAGTCTTTAGAAGTTTGATAAGATGAGTTGCTGACAGCAAAATAAAGCTTAAATTTAGTTAACAGAGGATAATATTACTATCTTTTTAGGAAATAAGTAATTATGAGATTGTACCACAACTCAAGAAATATATATTACTAATATAAGATAGGAAACTTGTTATGAGTAATGGACAAATTTATTTTTGGCTAATTTGTATTGCAACTGGATTGATTGTTTTAATTTTAGGACTTAAAAGTCGATGCCCATCCTGCAAAAAATGGTGGGTAAGGGAATCTAATGGACGAGAAGAAATCGGGAGAGAGGGAGATTATAAAACAGTTAAGCGATATGATATTACACGAGATAAAAAAGGAAAAGAAATAAGTAGAACAGAAAGAAAAGAACAAGTTCATATTACGCGTGTTACATATAGGAATCATTATCAGTGTAAAAATTGTCATCATAAATGGACAACCATTTCAACTTCAGAATACGAGGGCTAAAATAAAATTTATTTCATATGGGGCAATTCCGGGGGACACAATACTTATTTCTATTCATTTGTATTGATAAAAGGAGTACTAATTTTCTCTCCCATCTATTAACTAAAATATTCCTATTTAATTCTCGATTAATTTTTCCCTTGCAAAAAAACAAGAGTATATTATTCTTTCCTAATGTCCATCAACTACATCACCCTAATAGACATCCAAAAAGGGATGCACGAAGAAAACAAAATGGTCATAATCCAATGCAGTAATTGCGAAGGCCAGAAAATCGGCAATCATATAGATTGGATAAAAGACCATATAAAGAATCCACAAGATTGTCCTCTACATAAATGCTCAGTTTGTAATGCAGAGACAAAGCTGAAAGAAAAGGATTTAGAGAAGATAAAAAAAACACTGGAAATATAAATATGAAGCGAAAAGTTGATAAAATATATTCAAAAGAACTAAAGAAATACAAGAAACAACTGTTAAATGCCTCCCCAAGAATCCTGACAGGACTTGAATACATAGAGAAAAATTATACAAAAAGAAATTTATCATTGGAAAAAATTGCATCTTATGTTAATATGCATTACAAAAGTTTCTCGTATCTCTGGGGAAATACAATGAAAGTTAGTTTGAAGCAATTTATAAATGACATTAGGATTGCAAAAGCAAAAGAATTGCTTATAAAAACAAGCCTTGATGCTGAGGATATTGCGAAAAAAATAGGACTTGCGCAAGATAACTTCTCTAGAGTTTTCAAAAATAAGGAACACACTACGCCTGTAGAATACAGGAAAAACCACAAGCTACAGATTTTTTATTCCTCTTTTGAAGAAAATGGTATGAATGATTAGATAATAAAAGTTATTTCAATTGCTTGAGTATCTGTTCCGCGCAGTATTTTCCGGATAACAGCATTCCTCCAAATATAGGTCCCATCCGTGGTGAGCCGTAAGCTGCATTTGCCGCCATTCCTGTTACCCATACTCCCGGGAATACTTCTTTCGTATTCTTAATAAGAGATTTTTCTCCAACGTCTGCCCACATTGAGCGTTCTCCTTCAATTCCACCGGAAGGAGTTGATAGCTTTTTCCCCGATTTTCTCTCTATAACTTTTAGAACCTCTGTCGGATGTCCGGTTGCCTCAATTACGTATTTTGACCTTATCGTTAAAGGATCAACATGTAAATTAGCAATTTGTGTTGCACTCCAGTTTAGTACAAGCCCTGTAACTCTGCCTTTTTGCAGCATAACGTCTTCTACGGATATCAGATTGAATATTTGCGTTCCTGCTTTTACTGCTGAACGTGTCAAACTGCTCACAGTTTCCACAGAACTTGCAGTATAATAGCCATGTTTCCATTTTTTTGTATCAATATCAAATTCTTCCAGTATTTGCCTGCCTTCTTCCTGAACCACAATTTCGTTAAACATCATCCCACCACCCCACATTCCCCCGCCTACTGAAAGATGACGTTCAAAAAGCGCTACCTTTTTATGCTTTCTGGCAAGATAAAAGGCAGCAGTAAGTCCGGAAGGACCTGCGCCTGCAATGGCAACATCCACGTCAAGCGAGGCAATTAACTTTTTCATATACCTTTCTATGATTGCTTCTGAAATTTTTATATCATCTAATTGCATTTGTCCTCCTTTATAATTTCTCAATCAGCTCTTTTAATAATCTTCTATGACAATACTCGTCGGATTTTTCCCAACAAAGCAAGGTTACTGCCTTTTCCCCTGACAATTCGGCTATCTTTCTAATTGATTGCTGTCTCTCGGGATTCTCCATCTCACATCTGTACCTTTTTTCATATTCTCCCCAGTTAATCTTGTGTTCAGTCCAGTCATTCAATAGTTCTGTGCTTGGGCCCAGTTCTTTTATCCACCTATCTACATTAGCCTTTGGGACACCTCTTGGCCATTTCCTCATAACGAGGATTCTTATCCCGTCTTCTGGGGTTTTAGTATCATAAACTGATTTAGTTTTCAGCATATCTTATTTTTCTGTATTTTGTTATTCCTTTTCTTCTATTATTGAATCTATGAATTCTATTACTCTTTTCTCAATTTTGTCTCGTATTTCCCTAAATTCTTCTATGGATTTCCCTTTTAGGCTTGGTATTTCCCATTCAATTCTTTTCGCTCCCGGATAGAATGGGCACATATCTTTACATCCCATAGTAATAATGTAATCAAACTTTGGTATTGATAATTGACCAAAACCTTTTGATATTTGAGATGATATGTCTATTCTTTTTTCTTTCATAACCTTTACTGCAATTGGACTAATCACTCCTGAAGGGCTTGAGCCCGCACTATAAGCATCCACTGTATCAACAGCATACGCTTTTGCGAATCCTTCCGCCATTTGACTGCGGCAAGCATTCTCTATACAAACAAAAAGTACTGTCTTTTTTTTCATCTTATCCCTCTTTTTACCCTTGGTGTTTATTTTATTATAAAAATGTTTAGCGTCAATAAAAAAGTATATTCTGATTCAAGACAACAAGCTTTCCCACAAAAATTAACTCGAGATCATTCTTATTTAATTTAGCTTGCAAAAATTATCCTACACTAAAATGAGAACTTCGAAGAATGGGAACTTCCATTCCCATTTTTCACATATCCTTTGTCATTCATTGAGTTCGGGTAAATTACAAATCAATAAATGGGAACAGTAGTTCCCATTTTATAATTTCGCGCTTAATTCTATTTTTAAAATAAACTCCCGTAATCTATTTATATACGCATAAGAACAGGTTATTTCAGAAAAGTCCCTTATTTTGGCATACAAATTGCTATATTTGCATTAATAGGATATTGTTTTTTAAAAAAAGCAAAGCAGTAAACAAATGTGGATGAATGTCTGTAAATATAGATATATGCAAAGGCTTTTTTCTTGACAAGAGTTGAAACGAGAAATTCAATATCCCGTTTAATTTATTTCTTGACTTAATAAAATTATGCAGATATATAGAAATTGAAATCTGTAGAAATCAAAAAATTAATCAAGAGGGGGAAGAATGAAAAATTATATAAGAGCTTTTATACTTTTTGTAGGTATAAGCGGGTTATCATCTACTCTGCATGCTACCCGTATTACACCGGTTGATGGCAGCACGTACACTAACTATGCCCATCATGTCATTGCCACCTATAATTCATACGGCTTGACTGAATATATTCATCTGCAAAGTGCAATAGGAGCTGCGGGCTATATTGATACAATATGGTTTGAGTGCCAGAATAATCCTACCTCTCCTTTAAGTGATATTGTAATCTACTTAGGCAACACAAGCAAAACCACTTTTACAAGTACCAGCGACTGGATAACCTCCGGAAATCTGACTCAAGTATACAGTGGAAGTGTATCACTTGCTTCAGGATGGAATGCAATAGTCTTGCAGACACCTTTTTATTATAATAATGATAGTAATTTAGTTGTTATGATAGATAACAATCACGGCTCAATTCCTGCTACAAAACCATTCTGGTATTATGCCTCTTCAACAAACAGACATATATATAAAACTTCATACAGTAATATTGACCCGACTAATCCGGGGACAGCTTCAGGATATAATTCAGAAATATCCAGCTTCAGGATAAACGTTACTCCACCATATATACACGTAACTTATCCTAATGCAAGCGGCATATCATTATCCAGAGGCGAGCAATATAATATAACGTGGACAAGCCTTGGCGTAGAAAGAGTAAAGATAGACTTATACAGAGGTGCTAACCCTGACGCTCAACATTCTATCATAGTAGCCGGCACTTCAGCATCCAGCGGCTCATATAGCTGGACAATATCATCAGACCAGGCTCCACGCACCGATTATAAAGTAAAAATCTCAGATTCAACAAGCGGTTCACCAAACGATATGAGTGATAATACGTTTACTATTCTTGGCTATACTAATACAGGTGGTGGTACACATGAGTTAGACGGCTCATCCCAAAGCTGGACAATATCCGCAAACACAGATATTGCAGGAGAGCATACCGCGATTACCACTTTTGCAGTTGATGCAGGAATCACGGCAAAGGTAAAAGATTATGACAGCACTCATTCCACCTATGGTGGATTATCAGTAACTTCAAACACTATGAATATCAATGGCACCCTTTCTGCAAATGCTTCAGGATTCAGAAATAATGATACCAAAACCTCAACTATAAACCCCGGCAGAGGAGATAATGGCACCGGAAATTCAGTAGGAGCGGGCGGCGGTGGCTTTGGTGGATTAGGAGGCCATGGCACAAGCGTTTTTGAAACTTACTTCGCAAACGGGGGATATCCTTATGGAGATTCTATCCCGGATAAACTTGGCTCAAGCGGAGGAAATTGCGGAATAGATGGTATTGGAGGAGCAGGCGGCGGAAAAATCAAACTCACTTGCACAGGCACTTTAACGCTTGGCAATAATGGAATAATCAGCGCAAACGGCAATGATGGCACATCCCTCTCGGACGATGCGGGAGCAGGCGGGTCAGGAGGAAGCATCAATATAGGAACAGGCACTTTAACGGGCTCATCGGCTAATTGCAAAATCACTGCTGACGGAGGGAATGGTTCTTATGATTCTCCGAGTTTTGCAGGGGGCGGCGCAGGTGGGAAAGTACTTATCAAATTTGAGGATATAGGTGGGACTTCTTTTTACGGCAAAATATCAGCAAGTGGTGGAACTGCGGAAGGATATGCCTGTGATGGTTCACCGGGCTTAATACGAATCAGACAAACAGGCTCAACAACTTCAACATTAAATATAACATTATCTCCTGTTGTAGATACTACGAATCCTGATAACGGGGCAGAATACATTTTTGCTCACTTTACAGACAGGAATGTATCTTTGTTAAGTGGCTCAAGCGATAAAATAGTAGGCAATATTGATATATGGACTGTAGGAAACATACTAATTGAAAACAGCTCCGGGAACGAAATAGATGCATCCGGAAAAGGCTGGGGCTCTCATCAAGGTCCCAATACCGGAAACTCAGGAGTAAGTGGAAGCGGTGGCGGTGCAGCAGGATATGGTGGCTCGGGTGGACAAGGGAATCAGGGAGCATCAGGCGGTTCATCGGATACGACAGCGCCATGTTCCCCAGATAAAATTGGTTCTGGTGGAGGAAACGCATTTGGAGATGGAATTGCTTACTATTGCGGAGGCTCAGGCGGTGGCAGGGTAATGTTATATTCATTAGATGGAACAATAACAATAAAAGGAAATATATCCGTTGATGGCTCAAACGGAAGAGTCGGCGGAAATATGGGAGATTACGCAGGAGCCGGCGGAGCGGGCGGCTCAGTATTTATCAAAGCCCCAACTATAATTGGTGGAATTGCAGGATTAAATGGCAGTATTTCAGCAAAGGGTGGTAATGGAATTCAGGATGGTTTGGCTTATTCAGGAGGAGCAGGAGGCGGAAGAGTTGCCGTTATTTACAAAGGAAGTTATCCAAATTATTTTGATGTTTATGTGGATGGTGGCACAAAAGGCGGAGGAAATGCCCAGGATGGTAGTGCAGGAACAAGAGCAGCTTCTAAAGCACCGGAAGGCTGGGCAGAATGTGATACGTTTATGATGCCAAGTTGGAGAGTAAAATTAAAAGCAACGGGTAGTTTTGTTGGAGATACATTAAATTATGCAGGAGCGGAAACGGATGCAAAAGACACTTTTGATTTGGATTATGATTTCCCGAAACCACCAGCCCCACCGTCTAATTATATGCAGCTTTATTTCCCTCACTCCGAATGGAACCATAACCTTGGAGAAAAATTCAAAACAGACATAAGAGAAAATACAAACCTGACAGATACTTTTAAGATTTGGAATGTCTATGTTAAGACAGACCATGATAGTGATACCGTTAGAATTGATGCAACTCTACTTGATGTGCCGACAAGCTATAATGTTTATCTTTATGACACCTTGATTGACAGCTTACAGGATATGAGAAAAACACCAATCTATATTTATAATGCAATTTCAGATACAGGCGGGCTTCATAGGCTTCAGCTTGTAATAGGTAGGTCAATAGAAGGGGAACTGTATTTTTCAAACTGGAACAAAGATAAATCTTCATATTTTTCGCTATTGCAGTACCCGAATCCGTTTACGAATTCTACGATGATTAAATTCCATGTGCCTGCGGGAAAATTGGCGACATTGACAGTTTATGACCTTTCAGGAAGGGTTATAAAGAAATACAGGGATTTGACCAATGAACATTCACCGATATCGTTGAATGCAAAGAATTATCCGTCGGGGGTTTATTTCCTGAAACTTAATGCAGGGGAACAGAAGATTGTAAAGAAACTAGTGTTGATACAGTAAGGGAGAAGAGAGGGGAAAAATGAAAAGTTTTAATTATTTAATATTTATTTTTATGATTATGTCTTTTTCTGTTCAATTAGAGGCAAAAAGCTTAGATAAGGAGATAAGAAAAAATATACCAAAGAGTTTTTTAGGACTCAATATTTCGAGAGAATGGCGATTTAATGAAAATAAGATTGCTATAAAAAAAGGGAATAGTGCAATTAGTGGAAGAGTTACAGAAGCAGATGGCATAACACCATCTCCAGAAATGGAATTAATTGCTTTTGACGCTATCACTCAGGATGGTATAGACTGTGGTTGGGGGGATAGTAGTGGTAATTATATAATAACCTCTTTACCCGCGGGTAATTATAAAGTTTGGGCTCGAGATTATGACGGAAGGTATATAAATATGTATTACAAAAATACTTTATCTTGGGATTCTGCTGATGTTGTATCGATTGCTGATTCTGATACTGCGAAAAACATTGATTTTCGTATGTCTAAAGGAGGCAAAATAAAAGGGAAAGTGTATGAAAGTGATGGAATTACCGGGTATAAATATGCTCTTATGCCTATGTTTGATAATACCACAGAAAAATCTGTAAGTTTAGGATTTAGTGATAGTTTGGGAAACTATATGGTAGGAAGTTTGTGTACGGGAATATATAAATTACTTATTTGGCCTAATTTAAGCATAGAAAACATGTATTCCTTTGAGTGGTATAATAATAAAGATAATTGGACAAATGCAAATATAATAAATATAACAGCACCGGATTCAGTATGTGGGATAAATATTATTTTAGATGAGGGGGGGGCAATAAGTGGGCATGTATATAAAGAGGATGGGATAACTCCAATTTCTGATGTGAAATTAGAACGATTGATTTATACAAATAGTTATTATGGCTGGAGCAATCCTGACTATTGGAAAGATTCCACAGTGGTGGATGGAAGTTATAAAATATCTGCACTTCATACAGGAAGTTATAAGGTGTCTGCTTCTAAAGAAGGATATGAAACAAGATGGTATAATGACAAACCTGATTCCGCAAGTGCAGATTTGGTTTCTGTAACAATGCCAAACAACACTCCCAACATTGATTTTAGATTATCTATAAAAGCGGTAGAAGAAAACAAAGAAACAATTTATTTTGAACTCAAAGCTTGTCCTAATCCATTTATCAATATGACTACAATTAAATATTCCTTACCTTGTGAAACAAAGGTTTCCTTAAAGATTTATAATATATGTGGAAAGCTTGTAAAAACACTTACGGATGAGATTCAAAATGCTGGTGAACATTCTATTACTTGGAATAGACAGAATGATAAAAAAGAAAGAATATCAATAGGAATTTATTTCTGTAAAATCAATACTGGCGAAAAGAATATTACTGAAAAATTAATTTTAATTAGATAATTTATTAAAGAAAACAGGAGGAACGATGGGAAAAATAATTAAAACAATATGTATCTTTGCCATTTTAAGTTTTTCTACTTTTGCAAATGCTGTTACAATAGATGATATCGCTAAAAAGCTTGAGAACAATGTCAATAAAATTAAGGATATGCAAGCAGATGTGGAAATGAAAACAGATGTTGGGGAAGGAGAGAACATTGTGCAAAAAATGCAAATTGTCTCTAAGGGAATGGATAAAGCAAAGGTAGTTAGTACTGCTCCACAAAAACAAACAATAATTATGAATAATAAGAAAATGCAGATAGAGAGTTTCGATGGGAAAAAGACAGTAATAAATAAGGATTCGTTATTGCAAGGACAGACTCCACTAATGAGTACGAATGATATGAATTTGCAAAGAGGAATCGTTGATTTTTTAAAAGATGGAAAATCTAAAATATTAAATTCCAATGGAAATATTTATACTCTTGAGATAATACCATCTGAAAAAGATAAAAATCCATTAATGGGAAAAGTAGAATTACAAATTGATTATGCAAAAGGATTAGTAATGAACCAAAAAATTTATTCCAATATGGGGATTATAATTACTGATATTTCGTATAAAAAAATAGGAAATATATGGACAATTTCTGAAGTGAAAACTATAAGCCCAGTGAGTTTTGGTAAGAATAAAACTGCTACTATAATCATGAGATATAATAATGTAAAAATTAATCAAAATGTTACTGATAAAGTTTTTGCTATAGAATAAAACAATATAGAATAGATGAAATTAAAAAACGAATTTAAGGGAAGCAAAATACTGATTGTTTTTGTTATTTCTGTTTTCTTTTTGGATTCTAAAATTTATTCTCAATTCTTCGGGACATTTGAGCCAGCAAGTACAATAGGGAAAAAATATTTTGCGTTAAAAGCATATGCTATGGTTTCCACAGATTATAAAAAAACTGCAAGTGTGACTGGCATTGGAATTGGAGGAACATTTGGACTTAAAGACAACCTTGATGTAAGTTTAAGAATAATCTCTCCTTATTTTGATTCATTTGGAGGTTCTGTTAAATGGTGTTTTCTAAAGAATAACATTATAAACCTTGGGATAGGTAGTTCTATTTATTATGATATACTCTATGCTAATGGATTTGTATATAGTGGGACTTTGTTTATAAGCAATGAAAAACATAAATGTTTTTACCCTTATGGGAGTTTTCAATTAGTTCATTTTTCTTTCCCTTCGTCAGAGCCAAATGTAATAAGAGATGACCCTGCAAATCTTGGAACTATTTCAGTTGGAATTAAACTCTGGAGATTTTTTTGTATAGAATTTTGCGTTCCTGTAGTTGTTTACCCATATATTGAAAATGCAGGGCATCCTATTTCTATAGGTGGAAGTATAGAAAACAGTAAAATTATAAAATAAAATTATGCTGGGTTACCGAATTTTTAATTTACCAAGATATATTATACTTGTACTATTATGTTGTTACGTATGGGGATGTTCAAGAAAGACAAACGAGCATACGGATTGGCAAGCACCAAGTTGGACATCTGACGGAAAAGTAATCTTTATGGAACATTATTATATTGAAAGATCTTTAGACGGTGCTCTAATGTCATACGAAGAAGGAGGCAAGGAAGAAGTCTGGTTATGTGAAATAAATAGCGATGGCACAAATTTGAGAAAAGTAAAAAAAGTACTTGAGAATAAGTTTTGGGGAGGTTGTGAAATAGGACTAGGAAGTACTTCCAGTGCAGGCGAATGGATAGCATTTAACATAGGGGATAACAGAGGGGATAATCGTTTATCTGTAATATATGTAATTAAAAAGGATGGAACAGAATTGAAAAAGGTAGGAGAAGGGCTTTATCCTGATTTTTCACCGGATGCTTCTAAAATTGTATATCAAAAGTTAAATCAAGGGATTTGGATTATAAATAGGGATGGGACAAATGACCATCAGTTAATCATAAATGGCAATAACGTTGCATGGAGTCCTGATGGAGAAAAAATTGCTTATAATGTAGGAGATAAAATATTTATTTCAGATACTTTAGGAAATAATGTTGATTCATTGCGAAAATTCATTTATCTATCAGATTGGGGACCTCTTGATTCAAATGCCATACTGGTTACAGATTGGAAATTAAATAAATCTATCATTTTGTACTTAACTACACATTTGGAAGATACTCTTGCTGTTTCAGTTGGTAAATGGTCTCCGGCAGGAGATTGTTTCATGGGTTATGATGAAAATGGTTATTTTATTATTAAAAGAGATGGCACTAACAAATTGTATCTTAAACCTTAGAGGAGGAGTTATGAAAAAAATATCTTTTGTGTTAAGCTTTAGTTTTTGGATGTTCATTATTTTGCCAACTGTTATCAAAGCAGAACCGTATAAACCTAAACCGATCATATTTATTCATGGTTATGGGGGAGCTTCTGATGACTGGGGAGCAAATACAAGAGATATGGAAGTAAAAGAGGTTTTAGGTCTCCTGATGCATGAGAGAGATGCGACTGATAAAGATTCTATTCCAAAAGATAGTATAATTCACTTTTCTGTGTACGAATCGATATTAAATAAAATGTTGCCAATAGTAGAAAAATGGCACTCAATTGACCCAAGTTATACTATCTCGTCCGATCCTACGTATCCCAACAAAACTTTTCTTAATATAATAAATTTTAGGTTCGCATTGGGGTCTGTGGATCCCGATGCCGGTGGAATTTACCCACCCCCACTAACTGAACAAGAAGGACAGGGTAGTGAATTAAGAAAAAAAATTAAAGGAGTACTTGAAAAATATTATGGTTCTGATTGGTCACATAACCCTGAAGCTAAAGTTATTCTAATTGCTCATTCTATGGGTGGGCTTGTAGTTCGTCAGGCACTAACGGAAGAACCAAATTTAGGTGGGAAAATAGAATTAGTTATTACCACAAGTACGCCACATGTAGGAAGCCCCTTTCTGGATCCTTTTCCTATAGGAGAAGCTTTGGGATATGCAACTTTTTTTTGGGCTCCATTTATGGAGGCTAATGGAATAGTTAAAGTTGCACCAGGATTTAACCCAGGATGGTATGCAACAATAGTAAATTTTCTTTCTAAGTATTGCGTTGCACCGGCAGTAATACCTATTATAGAAGGAATGTATGCTAATAAATACACGGATGCAGGGGATGATTTGGGAAAACTTACCGGATTCCAAAATAGAATAAATTCCGAGAGTTCAATAAAAAAACAGGCTGACCCCCCATATCAACTTATTGTAAACAGAGTAGGCATTCTAAGTGTACAAGGCGTTCCTCTAATATTTTGGGCAACCGCTCTTACTGCTACTCAATGTATTTGGTATGGAACAGCGCTTAACTTCCCAATGGTGGGGTTAAAAGCAGGAAGTTTAGCAATGTTTTATCTATATATTAACAATACTGATCTTGCGGTTCCTACTGAAAGTCAAAATTGGAGCTGTCATACAGATGTCCCAAAATTTAGAGAACCTATAAAAAGATATGGGAATAATCATGCAAGTTCACTTGAAGATACCAGTGCTATTCTTGATGCATTAGAGTTGCCGCCAGTTATTCAATGGGAGAATTTTGTTAATGCACAAGGTACAAAAATAAGTGGCTTTGAGGATGGACAGGATCGGATAACAGTTGATTTAGGAGAAAATAAGCTTGATACTTTAAATGGCAAAATTGATGATTACTTTCTGGCAAATTGTAAACCTTATTGGCGATTAAACTTTGGAGAATGGAATGAACTTAGTTGGGGGAATAATTTAGGGACAAATGGAAATAATTTTTCTATATATTTGAAAAATCTTCTACTACCAGGTTGGAATAAACTAGATATGAAAGCAAAAAACATTTTGGGTGAATGGAGTAATTTTAGAACACTCTCAATATTTTACAATCCTTATGGTACTTCTATTACATTTCTTACTCCAGAGTGGGATGAGTGCTTTAAACCTTCAGATACTATAGATTTTAAAATTGCTCTTCATAACATAAGTGGGCTTCATGCGGAAACTCTAGTAGTTACTACCCCAAATACAGAATATACTTATACGAATAGTGTTGACTCAACCAGTGATACTTTAGTTTATAATTTACCCAAACCCTATATTGAGGGGCTATATCAAACTCATTTGTATGTTGTTGATGCATCTCCAACTCCAGGAAGAACGGAAGCCATACAATCTTTCTATGTAGATGCTACTGCTCCTGTTTGCAGTACCTATAGTCCGAAAAGTGAAGATAGTTTGGTATATTCTCCATATGTTGCTGTTCAAATGCCCATTGTATTTAATGTTGCTGATAATTTTGATTCGCTTATTAGTCAGCCAAAAGATGGTAAAGTGGATATAGCTGTTTTAAACTCTTCAAATACACTGATTTGGGACACAACGGTTGTTAATTGTTATTATAAAATATCTCAGACATTGTCTTGGAACTTCAAAGATACAACTGGGGATACAGTTTTACAATCAGGTGAATACAAATTAGTTGTTTCAACATCAGATAAAGCAGGAAATACTGGAAGTGATACAAGTATATTCTTTATAGATACTGAACCTCCCCATATTGTTGTTGTAAGCGCTCTAAATCCCAATCCGTTTGTCAAAGATAGCGTGTATATGAAACTTGCATATAAAACTAATGAGTATACAGAACTGAATGCTAAATTTACTAATCTCAAAGACACAAGTATTACATATACAAGAACTGCTCAAGGGGACAGCGTTGTCAGCGAAAACACCTGGGGTAATTGTTATTTCTTTGAAGGCAGTGATTATGCAGGAGCTTATATATCTGATGGGATATATAAGGTCGAAATACTTGCAAAAGATAATGCAGGAAATGATACTATTGTTGAAAATCCTCTTGGCATAGGAATTGATACTTTGAGGGTAGATAGAACGGCTCCCGAAGTATATAATTTTTTATGCTCCCCATGGACAACTGGGGCAGATGGGTTAACTACCGCTCATTTCACAGTATCAGATAGTAAAGACAGCGCTGTTAATTACGGAAGGGTAAGGGTAAGAATATATCTTGATGATGTTCTTCTTCCTGATTCCTTTGATATTTGGTCTCATGGTGGAAGTATTGATACTGCTTGCTTGATTACACTCACTTCCGAAGGAACTCATACTATAAAAATACAAGTTATGGATAGTTTAGGAAACTATAGCGAACAAATAGCTACCGCAGTAAAAAATAGTATTGGGACTATGATAGGGTCCCCTATAGAAGGTGAAAATATTTATGGAACGGTAGCAATTAAGGGAATTTCTAACGACCCGAATATGACCAATCCCGATTATATTTATGGATTTGAAAAGTATGAACTATGGTGGAGAAAAGCTTCTACAACGGGATGGCAAGCTGGTGGGATAGAAGTTCCTGAGTCCCGTAAAATGCCGGGTGGTTCCAATAACGTATCTAACAAATTTTCATCCGATATTGCAACAGTATTAGGATATTGGAACACTACAGGTAGAGATCCGGGTGATTATAACTTATTGCTCATTTCTTACGAAGATTCTACCGGTGTTACTGCGGCAGACACAATTACTGTCAACATTTCAGGGGAACAGGCAACTCCTCTTCAGGTAGATACTCTTACCTTAAGTTTATTGAATAGTGTAGATACTATTTTTGAGCCAACCAAAGAAGAAACATTGAAAATAAAGTATCAGGTAAATCAATGTGCTAATGTGGATATAGATATTGTAAGCTTAGATGACGGGGAAAAAGTATTTCACAAAAAAGAATATAATATTGTGCCTTATGAAGGGATTCCCTCTATAGATACGGAAGGATTTTATTTATATAATGATGGGAGTAAATGGTGGTTAAAATGCAAAGATAATGATACTATGATGACTTTTTATCAGGCAGTTATTAAAGGAATTAGCCCGGCAGAAGGGAAATTTACTATTACTGATACTACGGGCGGAAGCGTTTTCATAGAACAAAATAACATTTTGAACTTCAACTGCACTGCCACTAATGCAACGGGAGAAATGGGATTTACAACTACTTACAAAACAATAGAAGTTATTTTCAAAAAAGACATGGCGTCTACAAACGAAGTATATCTTGGCGCAATTAAAGCACCAATAAACGGCAATCCACTTCCTATAAATATCGGTAAAATTCAGTACTGGTATGGGGAAAAATCTATTGGCGGTTTTGTGAAAGATGGAAATTATAAAATTAAGGTAAGTGCTGAAGGAATAAATGGGAAAGGATTTGGCTCTTTAGAAGATACGGTTAATATATCCTCTGATTTTAATTTAACGCTTGGCGCACTAACCTCAAATACTCTTTATCCTGATTATGGGTTTGGATATAAATATCCAGTAGGACTTACCTATACGACCAACACAGATGCACATATTACTATAGATGTATGTCAAGGAGGGAATGTAATTGCAAGGCTTAGAGATTCTCTATGTGAAACAGGTGCTCGTAATCATACTATAAGTTGGGATGGAAGAGCTGGAACAAGAATAGCAAAAGCAGACACAGGATACAGGTTTAAAGTATATGCTCTTCATATTCAGGGTATAAAGGAGACAACAGCTTATAGTGCTCCATTTGAGGTGAAAAATGATAGCATACCAGTAGATTCGGGCAGTTTTATAATTCCAAACAAATATATTACAGGATATATACACAGCGGTAAGGATACTGTTTACGATGGCAAATGTGAGTATTTATGGGATGCAAGCGCAAGTGGGAATTATTATCCTCCTCAACCCTATACATTTATTGATACAGCTTGGGGAAATAAAGATAGAAAAATACAGTGGAAAATAGCAGCAACTTGTACTTTAACTTTTTACCCTAAAAGTATTCATTACACGAGTTCCGTTTATAGGTTTCACCAAGAAGGAGAGTACTCCCCTCCAACTTACTGGAGTCCTGAAATTGAAATACTTTGTAATCAGACTATTCAATACAGGTCACGTGCAAAGGCATCTGTGGGATTAGGTGCAGAAGCTTCAGGTGAATCAAAATTATGGAAAAATAGTAACGTAGTTTCTGGAACTTCATTATACGCCCATTACTCACGTAGTTGTTGGGATGATGTAGGTACAGACTGGAAGTATGATTCTAGTTATACTTCCGGGTGGTACGGATATTTGCCTTTGCCTGTAAATAAAGGAGATTTATTGAAATTTGAAACAGATGCGACAGCAAGAAAAGGAGTATGCGGAGGGGATTACGACTGTAGAGGAGAGGCTTATGCAGAATTACTGTATAATGTAGACAATCCTAAAGAGTCTCGTCCCCCTGTGAGTTTTTCGGGAGATTATACATATTCCGCTACTCAATCTGGTTCAATTCCAATAGACTCCAATAAAGTTGATTGTAGTGAGCTTTATGCAATTAGCTGGAGTACTGAAGACTCTTTGGATAGTAGCAGAGCAGTTGGATATAATTTAATTATTACGGTAGATGGAATTACTGATTCTGCATTTACTCCTTCAACCGATGATACGTGTTTTGTAACTATACATGGCATCACTGTGGTATTTAAACCAAGTACCGCAACAGGTGTAGTTTATGCTGTAGTAAATTGGGATAGTTCTTACTCAAAATGGGATACTGTTGTTACAAGAACTGATACCTGTTTCCCTAATACTGAAACAGGAGGTTATTTACCAGACACTACATGGATGGCAGATATCTTTACAAAGCCAACCGGAGTGCCGAGTTTATCGTACTCAACGCCACATCCTTTATCTGGCGTTGCAGATTTACATAAAGAGTGGAACACTAATCATGGAGATTCTTGTATAATAGCTACTATTCCGATTCCGGACAACTGGGTGTCTGATTGGAATTCTCAAAAAGACCCTCAACTGTCTTCTACAGGGATGTTTTCGGCTACCCTCTCAGATTCCCCACTAACTCCTATTTTTACTTCAAATCAATTTCAATTCAAGAATCACTCTGAATCCCCCTGTATTCTTTCTAATTATTATCCCTATTTAAGCGCTACAAATACAGACAGTTCTCTTTTCTGGTGGGATGATGGGGATTCCTCAAACCCATATTTACATATCGAGACATGGAATGTAAACTTGAAATATATAAATGGAGATACCAACAAAGATGTTATTTCTGATAGTATTGTTTATCATGACAGGTTGTCTAATTATCTTGGGCGTGGAGTATCAGACTATTTGAGACCGAAACATATTCTTAATCTTGACCCATATAAGCTTCAAAATACAGAAAAAGGATATATACCTATATATGGGACATCTCCAGATACTAATACTTTTTATGAATTCTCTTATTATGATGGCAAAAATATTTACCCAATTACAAAAGATACTATTCGGGGAAATAATGGATTTGGTCCTCTTGCTTATTTAGAAGTCAGTAAGGTATGCGGTAAAATACAACTCATTATGAGTCTTTTAAATCAAAATGGGAGCGTAATCGGAGCCCGGGCAAAAGAAATTTACGTTGGTAGTCCTATTGTAGATACTATGCGTACTGCTCATAGTTTTTATTACCGCGCTAAAATTCTTTTCCCAAATAATACTGCTTTTAGTGATACGGTTTGTAGAATCTTGCCTGTTAATATTGCTGAACAAGGGAATAATAATATCCCCTATATTTCTGGTCCGGCAATGATGCTTTTCCCGAAAGGTATTGATTTCGGAGACTCAGCAGCAACAGTAAGTTACTCATATACAGGGAGCGAGATTACGACATATGGTATTGATAGAACTAGTATTGGTCTCTTTGCTATTAATGAAGATGGAGTATTTAAAAATATTACTTCTCAACGAGCAGATGAAACAGATGGTGGGATTACTATCTTTGGACAAATCTTTAGATTCCCTGAAACCTATGGTGCAGGTTACTCTACAAAAAGTATAAAATATACAACCCAGTCAATGATTGCAGCGCTCGACTCTTCTAAAGTTGCGCCTTTTAAACCGCTTGTTTTTGTTGCGTGTAGTCTTACTACTGATTCGATGGTAGGAATTCATGGGGAATATGCTCCAAATTCAGAAATACAAATAATGGTCACTGATTCACTTTCAAATATCTACGGGGTATTGGCGCAAATGCCTTATGGTAACAAGATTGTTGAAAGTAAAATAGATACTACTGATTCTCTTGGTAATTTCCAGACTACAGTTTCACTCATTGGAGGAAGTAATATTATCTATGTAATGGATAGGTCGGTAGTACAATACGTTTTGGCAGCACGTGACAGTGGCGGAACTATAAACCCAGTATGGAAACGAGCAGGTTCAGTGGGAAGAGCAGTTGTAATTCGTGACCTCTCTGCTCCGCACATAGTGGTAGTGCCACCGAAAACTCCTCAAATTACTGATATTTTTGATGAGGATACTTTAAGGTTCTATTCCACAAAACAAGGAAGAATATACTACACTTTCCTTACTAAAACTATTACTTTTGAAGCAACTCCTTACGAAACATTATCTGTTACGTGGAATGGAAAAGATGATATGGGGAATTTTCTACCTAAGGGGAATTATCCATACACTTTAACAGTTATTGATATCCCGGGAAATAAGAGCACGGACACTGATAGTTTATGGCTGTGGCAAGTTAATAGAGGTGTTCCTGTAGTAATAGATATTCCTCAAGACAGTGCCTGGCTTACTAAAAACATAACCCTTAAAGCCAGTATTGACAACGGAGCGGATTATCCGATTACATGGGAAATGTTTGTTGATACTTCAAATAGCGGTGGCAAATCATTAAGAGCAAAAATACAATCCGGTTATAAATTTGCTTGCCAGACTGTAAGTTTACTTTCCGGTCGTTCAAAAGCTAGAAGAACTGTAGCGGTGTCAGAAAAGAAACGAGCAAATACTCTTGTGAATTTTGGAGCTATGAGCAACAAGTTTATGGAAAATTCTCAATCTCTTCCCGGAAACATTTCACGGACACCTATTAGCTTAAAACCCATAATGCTTGGAAGAGCTAAAACAGAGTCAATAGGATATTGGGCGACTATTGGCATTCAGGAACATGTAACGGATACTCTTATCTGGGATTCACGAGGCATAAGCGGTAAAAACATAATGTTAAGAGCTTCCGCAACTGACCCTTACAACAATACAGGAGCGGATACGGTAACTGTAAACATTGATAACATTGCTCCAATATGCAGCCTGCTTGTCGGAGATCCGAAATACCTTGAACCCGATTCTACTCACAGAAATCGTGTTACCGAATATAAATTCAATGAAACAGGCGGAACTACAGTTTATGATATATCAGGTAAAGAAAACAACGGAACGTTTGAAACTGGTAATGAGCCTACAAGAATCTTCGAAGGTAAACTTGATAGTTGTCTTTCCTTTAACAGTTCTTGTGTAAATGCAGGAAACCTTGTTCTTGGTAAAGGGGCAATGGAATTCTGGTTAAAGATAGATACTCTTGCAGATATGGACCAAACATTGGCTTCCTTTGACGGAACTGCTTCAAGAGGGAAGGCTGCTCTTGGCATTTGCCAGACAAGCCGTAAACTATGCTTCAAGATTCAAGGAACAACTGCTGATTCTATATATTCAGATTATCCTGTAACCGGAGGCTTCTGGCATCTTATTAATGCGGTATGGGGTACAAACGGTATGAGATTGTATGTAAATGGTGCTCTGCAAAAAGACACTTCAGTATTTACAGATACAGTCGGCATAAACGGTCAGACTCTAAAACTTGGACCTTTCTGCGGCTATATGGATGAGTTTAAGGTCTTTGACCGCGAACTCAGCGGACAGGAAGTCTTGTCTCATAATAACGTAGGACTTGACTCTATGCTTTATGTAAACACAAATACTGAATTTGCCATACACGCTTCAGTAAATGATAGTCTTTCCGGATTGAAGACTGTAAGATACAGATTCGCAGATACTGTAGAATGGATAAATTATAACAATCCATTTACCTTGTCTAACCAAAAATATTATACAATTTACTATAGCGCTCTTGATAGCATGAATAATGAGTTTTCCAATATGAGAGTAGCTCAGGTTGATACAACACCTCCTAAGATGTGGGTAACGTTTAATGGCTGGCCGTTTGACAGTGTGCCTTTTAGAAAAGATGGCAACACTTTCATATCCTGGGGGACAAACGTTGCTATCAATACACATGACAGTTTATCGGGAGTGAAGAGTTTGGAATATGGAATTTTCTATGATTCCACGGGTGGAATTATGGATTATCAGGGAATATTCCGTATGTCTTCCAACATATTAGGACAAACCTGTATTAAGTATATTAGCGAAGACAACGTAACAAATAGCATTCACGATTCCTCTTTTGTATACGTA
>Ga0265297_10004510_pt1 | contig 22702 bp, 48 predicted proteins | sample Munlanlwell13791_FD_192502 | JGI IMG/M metagenome (GOLD analysis project Ga0265297, IMG submission 192502) | Leachate microbial communities from a municipal landfill in Southern Ontario, Canada - Leachate well 137-91 | ecosystem: Engineered > Solid waste > Landfill > Unclassified | place... | reverse complement strand
CTTTTCCTTCAAATTTATAATCTTCTTGAATATATACAGCTGCAGAGATTGAAACACCCACCATTTCAGGGTCTTCTTGTATCATATTAAAAATCCAACCGGTATCTTTTTTCTCTTTAGGAAATTTAACTGCAGCATACACAGATTTAGTTGCTTCATCATACCATACAACTTTTGTAAAAGACACTATTTCATCCCAACCTCTATCAAGTTTTGTGCCTTCTTCAAGATGATTCTTAAATTGAATAGAACCTTGCTGTTCTATCACTTGTGGCAATTTCTTTAAAACATCTGAACCATAATAGTTCCCATTAATAGACCAACCCTCCGCAATGATTCGGAGTACTGCAATATTAGGCTGATTTATTAATTCTTGAACTTTTGAAGGATATTTAATACCTGCGGATTCAAGTAAAATTTTAATTTTTTCTTTATCAGAAACAATGATATCGGAAACGGCTCCGATATCTTCTTGCAAAAGAACAGCAGTTTTACCTTCTTTTATAAAAGTTCTACCATCTTTTGATACATAGGGTTGTTTGGACATATTCCCATCTCCTTATTCTAATAATATAATATATTATCCATCGTTGTCAACTTATTAATTTTTAGCTTTTTGTTTTGTAACACCGTCATCATTTCCTGTTGTTTTTCCATCCTCTATGCCAGTCATGGATGTGGAACTATCTTGTTGACCAGCATCATTTTTTGGTGGCCATATTCCATAACGAGCTTCTTTAAGTTGTCTTAATAATTCTTGAGACCAATTATATCCCGATTCTTCACTTAAGGTTTGACTTGATACCATACCTAATTTTCTTTGTATAAATGCTGTTTTAGCCAAATCTAAAGGATTTGGTTTAATTGCTTCAGCAATTATGATATTTATTGGAATATCAAGAGTATCAATTGTAACTTCTTCCATTGAAGCATCTATTAATGCTTGAACTTTTGAAATATCATCATCTGTAACAATATTTGTAGGTTGTTTTTTAGCTTTAACTTCTTCTAAAATTTTTAATCCTGTTAAAAAAGCTTCCTCATATTTACTTTCTTGAGTAACTACTTTAATATTAGTAGTCTTTTCAAGAATTCCAGCCTCAATATTTCTATAAATGACCCATTTAAACATCTTTTTAAGAGTTTCAGAAAATTCACCAGCTAAGTCTTCAATCATTTGATGAAATGGAGAGTCTGAATTAGATTCATTTGAACCTGAAATTTTATCAGTTCTCATTGCTAATAAGTTAATCGGTAAAGACGTCGCTGCACTTGCTGCAAATAAAAACAATAAACCATCGCTATCTGCATCTGCTGCTTGCAAACTTGCAGTTTTCATCTCAAAATCTTCATTTGGACCAAGAGTTAGTTGTGTTCCACCTTTTGGTGCTGAAGATTTTTTAATTTCTAAATTAGACCCTTTTCTATTAATTGCTATTTGTTTTTGTTTTTTAACATATAAAACTTTACTTCTTTCATAATTCATTATTGCTCTATTAATTCTAAAATCTTCATATAAACGCAAATCTCTTAATGCAGGTTCTAAAATACATCTGGCTCTTAATTCTCTTTTATCTCCCATTTGATGCCAAACTAAAACACTATCTTTGGTAATTCCCGGTTTGCTACTTTTAAAACCAAAGGAAGAAACTAAATTTCCACGAGTATTAATATCATACCAATAATCTACATCGGCAATCCAAGTATCTAAATTAGAAACTTTAGAATCATTTATAAATACCAATTGCCTCCAATATGTAAACTTCTTTCCTGGATTTTTAACTTTATACTCAAACCCTCTAATTTCTTCACTAAAAACTTTATAAACTTCCCATTCTACTTCTTTTTTACCCTTTTTTACAACAGAATCTAAATTAATTCCACATTCACCATCTTTTAAAGTACTTTTAATCCAATCTTTAAGTAAATCACTAATACTATAATTTTTTATAAAATTATCTAAAATTTCTTGAATTTTTTTATCTTCAACTTTTACAGAAATACCATTACTAATCATATATCGAGAAATAGTATCAATAATATTTCTTGCATAGGGGTCAGTATTATATCGAGAATTAATAATTAATTGAACCAAACGAAACTCAGCTTCTGTTTGACGTTTCTTTAAAACAGACCCAGACTGCACAGCCCCTCCTGAAGAAGGTGTTGATATATCCGCACCATAAAGAGCTTCATATAAATTTTTCAAATGCTTATAATCATCTAAAGAAACTTCTTTAATAGCTTCTTTTAATTGAGTAGCCTTCATATCTAAAATAACAGCTTCAGATACTTTCGGATGATTATAATTAAATAAACTTGAATATAATCCATAATGAGGGTCTACAGTTCCATTACTTAAATTAGATATTCCAAGTTCATGTTCAATTATTTTTCTTTCTTCAACTTGTGCCGAAGCAATTATTTGCTCAAGCTCAAATTCAAGTTTTGGATTAGCTTTAATAGCTGTTTGTAAATTTTCACTCTTTAAAGTTAGAGTGATTGTTTGATTTTCATCTGAGGGTGTCATAATATGCCTATAGTATAATTGGAATATCTATCTAAATTAGATTCATTTAATAATTGGTCATAATCTACAGTTTGTTGCATATCTTTACGTTCATACATTTTATCTTCAACAGTAGTATCTTTTTCTTCTTCTGCTTCAGGTAATTCATTATTTGCTGCATCAAAAGCTGACCCTGCAATAGATTGTAATAAGTCATCCGATGTATGAGGTGACTTCATTACTAAATCTCGACTTGAAATATATTCTAAACCTTTTGCTTCCTTTAAAAAATCTTCATGCCAAGGAATCCAAATACGTTCTTCACTTATAGCATATCTTACAGTTTCATGTGCTGCATTATATTGTTTATCTGTTGAATCTTTTCGTATATTTAATTCTTTATCATAATCTACAATAATTTTATGTGCAGTTCTATCAACTGATAAATGATGAACATTGAACCCTTGTTCTCTCAATGTTTGAATTGTCTGTGTGGATTCAAATCTATCAAAAGTTATAAGGTTAATATAAAAGTTTCTTTCTTGCACTAATTCAAAAATAGCTTTTTGAGCAAAAGATAAAATAATTTCTTGTTTATTCTGAGCAACTATTCTACCAATAAAATCGAATTTAAAATACGGTTTTAATATCTCAATCTCTTCTAAATATTGTGCTTCTTTATTTTCTACAAAAGTTTTAAGACGAATCCATTTAGGTATATGACACATAGATAAACCCATACCATCTTTATTCTTAGCAAAATCAAAGTGCATATATCTAAAAAAATCATCTTTACAAACAAAATCTGGGTCAAATTCTTTTTCAAATGAATCAAATGGATTCTCAAAATCTTCTTGACAAGCTAATCTTAATTTTTCTAAATCGGTATAAAAAGGAGTTATAGCATCCGTAGGTATGCTGGCGAAATCCCTTAAAGCATTTAAGGGATTAACAATAAATTGATTCACCAACTCTATTGGAATTTCTATAATATCAGAAGCTTCAATAGTTTCTATGGGTGTATTAACTTTTGGAGTTAATAACTTTAAATCTATCATTAAAGAGCTCTACCTGTGCATTCTTGAGTTACTTTAAGACTTTGTTTACCGATACTTTCATGCATCATTTTTATACTTGTTTTTGTATCAGATTTAATATCAAGTGCAGTAATATCACTTTCATCTTTAAATGGACTTTTACCATGTGACTTAATATACTTTGCAGTACATATTGCGTAAGCACTGTCATTAGACTTACCACTATTTTTTAAAGCAGAAACACAATCATCAAATTCTTGTGGCATAATAATTCTCCTTTAATTAACCCATTTAAACTTAATAATCTTTGCATTTTTTAAAATTTCATAATCTTCAGATACTATATCTATTTCTATTGCTAATCGTTTGCCTATAAGACAATCCGTTAATGTAGCCATAATACTCATTATACTTATACCTTCTAATGAAGTTCCAAATCTGGCTATACCTAATTCTTTATATCTACTTTCATTTTCTTCTAATATAAATTTATTAGCACCTACAGGAAAAACTTTATTAAATTCTCCATAAGTAATTGGCTGAGGTAAACTATTTAACATAGCATTTAAAACTTCTAAAGCATATTCTTCTTTTTCCATTTAATTTTCCTTTTTATATATTATTAATAGATTTATCTTTTATTAAAATTAATTTCAAATATTTGTTTAGTTTTAAAATCTTTAATTAAGATACTTGCTGGAATTTTTCCATGACCACAACAACTATTTATTGTTTCTATTCCATTATTATTCATAATTTGAATTAAATCTGCTATACAAAAATCAATATGTTTAATAGAACCATTTAATAATTTAACTTCTTTATATGTTCCCCATTTACACATTATATTGCTTTTTTATATCTTTCTTCCATTATTTGTTTACCGTCATTTTTTAATTGTTCTACTTGTTCTGGTGTTTCTACCACTTTTTTAGAAACCAAATTAAAATGAGCTTTTACTCCACTAAAATAAAATTTTGGCTTTGCTTCCCATAAAGTTTTTCTTCTTACAAATATATGTGAATTTTCACCAAGTGCAAAATGTTCTCTTGCTTTCTTTTCAAGAAAATCATCAGGATATCTACAAGAGCTAATCATTGTTAAAATACCATCTAATTTACCTGTATAAGGATTGATAAAACGAGAATTCATTCTATTAAACATAGCATCATGCATTTCTTGTGCAGCATCATAATTTTCAGTAACACTTTTACTTCTTTTACCACCTTCAACATTCTCAAGAAAGTTACTTTCATCTACTACACCACCAAAGATATTATATCCAAGTGCAGATGCTGCGTTACTTGTTCCTGCAAATATAAGTGTATTATTTCTTGGAATCCATATTTCCTGTCCACGTCTTTTACTTGGTGGAAAATATTCAATATTAAATTGTGTTTGAAATTTAGGATAAATTTTTTGAAGTGTTACTCTCTTAGCTTGTGCTTCAGAACGACTCATTGCTATAAAAGCAATAATTTCATCATTCATCATTCCATAATATTTTTGAGGATTATATGTGCAAGTTAAACGAAACCATTCAAGATATGTTAATATAGAATTAACAGTAGATTTACCACTTCCAATACCTTCAATTAAAATAACAAGATTTATATCTCTTTTTTTCTTTTCTTCATAAATAGCTAAAATATCATCTTTATGAGAAGGATATAGACAATTATCTTTTACAACAGTATCTGTTTCTTTTATAGATTTTAAACCTAAAAAATAAGGATTATGAAGAATTGTTTCAAGATTACTATCAAATTCATCTTTAAATTGCTTAGCAATTTCAGGAGACCATGGCTGTAAACCTCCAGCCATTTGATTCTGAGTTTCTTTAATACCCCAATTTTGTATTTCTTTTAATATTTTACTGTTTTGCATCATTTAAGTTCAATGTTATTTTAGGTGGTTGTTTCCATCTATATCCTTTAACAGGCTTTACAGAATTTGTCACTTTTGGAACATCATATCCAGCAACTTCAGGAATATCCCCCCAATTTGCATCACCTTCTTTAGTAACATACTTACTGGCTACTTGTAAAGCTTTTGTAACACTTGCTTCTCGTTCCCAAGGTTTTTGTGGAATTTCTTCATTATTTTCTGTTAAAGAAGGAACAAAAATATCTATATTTCTTAAACTCTGTGCCCGTAAAGCAATTCTTTGTCTAACTTCTGGTGTTTCACCTTTAGTAACAGTTTCTAATACTTGAAGAATCATAGCACCTACTTTTTCTGGTGCTATCCAATTCAATTGTTCTGTACGTTTTTTACGTTCTTTTATTTTACTACTAATGTCTGAAATGACTGCTAAGTCATTTCTCATTTCTCGAGTAAGTTCTCCACCATTTAATTCAGCATATTGTAATATAGATTGACGTGCAATTTCAAGATATGCAATATCAGAATCCATAGCATCTCCAGAAAGCATTTGCATTTTTTCAGCACGCAAAGCTAACTGAGATAATAATGGAACTTCTTTTGCTGTATCTCTAATTTGTAACCATATATTTGTTCTTACTTCCGGTAATGCTTGCATTTCATGCTCCTTACACATTCCAAATCCTGGATGTAAAGTCCCTCTTCCTGCGGCTCTTAAACATCTAAAATTTTCTGGATTGCCTTTTAAATATTGTCCACAAACTTTTGTATTATCTTTATAATACTCTATATATGTATTTCCACCACCAAAAACAACTTTTTCTTTTACAACAGGTCTAATAAATTTTCTTTTATTATACCTATCCATTTTTCTTAAATCTAAAAAACGTCTACATGCATCCTTTAAACATTTTACTCGAAATTCATCAATGTCTAAATCTTCAGCAATAATATCCTTTTCATTATGAAGCATATACTCAAATTCTTCATAATTCATATATCTAACAATTTTACATGCGGACGCGAAATCTCGTATTTGTTCCCACTTTATCATTAGATTCTTTCATTATGGTTTCCCAAGATTTGCCGTCTTTACTTCGCCACTCACTTAAAGGTTTTATATATCTAATAAAATCCTTATTTACTATTTTAATTCGCGAATAATCGAGCTGTAATGTTATTTCCGGTTGATTCTGCATACTTCCTCATAGCAATATACATTTCTCGACAACGTAAATACGCGCGAGTTTGTTTCATTTCAATATTAGGCATTTTTTCTTTTAATAATATTTTACTTCCTAATGACATTTTAAATTTTTCTAATAAATAACCAAAATCATCCCAACAAATTAAATAATTACCATCAACAAGATTAATTAAAAGTTTTAAAGCTTCTTCTTCACTATAAACACCTTTATCATCTATCCAAGGAACAGTAGTTAATATTTCATTTTCATCAAGAATTGTAAAATCTGGTAAAAATGTCAATATTCCGACATCTACAATTTTTTCTTTAACTTCTACAATACTAATTATGCTAAACTTTAATAACTGCATTAAAATACATAACTCCATACTTGAAAATAAATAGCCAATATAACAATCCAACCAATAAGACTACTAATTGCTAATCTTACAAATGAAATATTCTTACCACAAATTAATCGAAGCATATAAGGTCTAATAGTTAATCCAAAAACTATTTTATCTTCATATAGCCATGGACATTCTTTTGGAAGTCTATGATTACCAATAGCATAAATTTTATCTTTTCTTTCATCCCACCACCATTCTGGTATTACATTTAAAAAGAAATTATAAATAAAATACCATATATCTTCATTACCTGAATAATGCAAAATACCAAAAGATAATAATGTAAATCCTGCTGTCCACCAATCAATCCAACCACTTAGTGCTAAATACAATAAAATAAGAATTCCTATAATATAAGCAAAGCCAAATTGAATTACTGAAACATTCCCTGAAGCTTCTTTTCTTTTTTTCTCAATTTCATCTTTATTTGCTTCAGTTTTTAAACCAGCAATTATTATCCAATACTTAAATTCTGTAAAGCACATAAATAATAAATCAAATAAAGATATAAGTAAATTCCAAGCAAAAGTAATTGGTAACAGTATCATTTTAATCCTTTCTTACATTTTAATTTTAAAAATCCTTCTTATTGTCCAAAACAAGAATACAAACCAAAAAATTAAACGATTTATAATATTGAGTAAAGGAAATAATTCTTTATAGCACTGATTATTTGTTGGTCTTTCTTCAATTACAAGATGTAAAATTTCTATTATGCCGAGAAAAATCAATATCGCCGTATCGTATCTCAGCTTTTCTAAAAATAAATATAGCTTACTTTTTTGCATTTAATTTATCCATAGCTTTTTTAGTATAGCCAAAATAAGATGCTAAGAGTCCAAAGATTCCTAAAGATATATAACCTAAAATTATTAAATATAGATATTTCATTAATTCTCCTTAACTAAGTTTCCAACAAATTCTATATCTGGACTCATCACTAAATCATGTGGAGTTACAAAATTTGGATTAATATGAAATTCATTATATTTTTGTGCTTTAAAAGCTTGTATCATAGGATTCTTTGTATTAAAATATTCTTCATGTAAACCTTCTGGTAAAATTCGTATAGGAAAACCACTTTCATCAAATGAACGATATCCATACTCTGAACATATTAAAGGTTCTTTACCGTCTGCAAAAGCATTATTCAACGCATCAAAAGATTCATCTGCTAATTTTCTACCAATAAATGTTGACTTACCTCTTAATTGTGTTAATAAACCTAACATAATTAAAGTTTCTGTAGCATACCGTTTTCCTATATATGTCCGTGCATGTTTTACTATTTTCTTTCTGTCTGCATCTGTTAAAGGAATACCTGTCCAAGCATGATAACGATACACATGTAAAAATTTATCACTTTTTTCCCAAGTATCCATTAAGAATTGTTCTTTCACACCATCTAAAATAGCATGACCAACAAGACCATAACCAAAATATATCGCAATATGATTATATTCTGATAAAGTACAAGATTGGATAGCTTTATTATTCATTTTATGTCCATGATAAAGAATAAAATCACCCATTATTAATTCATGCATCCTTACTTTTGGTAGAAAATTAGGATGGTCAAATTGACAATGAACTAAATTAGCATACCACTTTAAATGTTCAAACATATTAACCTCTTTGTATTAAATCAATAAATTCTTGATGTGTCTTTACTCTTTCACCTGTCCAATCTTGATTCCAAGGTCTATCAAATGCAACAGCTCTAATTCCTTTTTGTTTTAAAACTTCTAAATGATGTGTAGCATCATCTAAATGAATATCACAATTTACAATACTCTTATCAGAAGTTAAAACAAAAGCATCATAATAAATATTTTTGTCTATAATCCAATTAAGTGCTAATTTTCCACAGAGTTCATTAGGTTGATTAGAGTTTAATATTATATAATGACCTAAATCATGTAATTGTTGAGTTAAGTTAGTTTCCGCATCTATCATTGTAGCATTGTCAAATATCTGACAAGCATGACGAATACTGAAAAATTCATTAATTTCATTACCTTTTTCAAAAAATGGCGCAAGCTTATATCCTGTTACTGGCTTTATCCAATCTTTTGGATATTTTTCTTGATAAACTCTTTGTAACGATTGCACAAAATTTCTTAAAACTTCATCAATGTCGATGGATATTATTTTTTTCATATTTTTTCCTTGTATGAAATGCGTAAAACATTGCATTACACATAACATGACCTATAATAGGTAAACCACTTTCTTTATCAAATACTTTACCTTCCATAAGTTCAATTATATGCCTTTGTAAACTATCTAAGGTCTCATTAGGGTCTAAATATTTCTTCCAATTGTCTCGAGAATATTTTTTACAGCCAAATTCTAATACTCGAATCATTGGTTCGAACGAAGGAAAGTGCATTAGAGTCCATTTTGGCTTACCTGCATTATAACGGTCTCCTTTGTTTTTCATAATAAAACACCTTTTTCTATTCGTTTGTTCTCAACCTTGAATAATTTACCAACCCTATTAATTTTCATAAACCCGTGATTCCATTTATTCAATACAGAAAATTGAGGTTTCAAATCGCATAAACAACCCACCGACCAGCAAGATATTAATTTGTCACTAATACTTCTATCATTGTGCTCTGACGACCTGTGTGCATGGGCAACTACTGTATGGTCATTTGTTTTTAAGAAGGCGGCTCTTGCTGGATTTACTGAAGAAACCAAACCACCTGGCAATTCATCACCATGTATGATATGCAAACCAGCAATTTTAACAGTTCGTTTATTTTTAATAGGTATGCAATTAAAATCATTCAAACACAACAAGTTCTCCAGAGACGTCTTTTTCATATCTGCGATATCGCGCGCATTCGCCCGACAATAGTTTTCGTATCGTCTTTCATGATTAGCAAACCTATAATATATTTTCTTTCCTTTAAAATACACATACAACAATTGTAAAAAATCTTTAACATCTTCAAGTTCATCTTCAAATGTTTCATGAGTCATCTTACGAATCCATTTGCTTAGCATATATTCATCTATAATATCTCCATTAAGTAATACACAATCTACTTCCAAACTATTCTTAATCGCGCATTCAATCGCTTGACTATCATGTAACGGTATATGTGTATCTGCTAATAATAAAACATTTTCTTCTTCTATTATAAACGGAGACATATTAACTTTTACTTCTTTTGGTAATAATCCTTGTTTCCAATATTTTTCATTAATAGCATGTTTATTATGTTTTCCTGAAGAACCTCTATAATATCTAACTAAATTTCTTGTATTTTCTTTTTCATCTTCTTTAAATATATCAGGAAATTCATCTGTTAATAATGTTGCTAATGTTCTGTTTCCTATATTGGGTAATTTTTCTAAATAGTTTTTTACAATATCTGAGGGTTTCAAGTTAGTTTCAGACATATTTTCCTCTATGATTGTGTTCGATTCAGAGACCTTTTCATTTAATTTGACCACCTGAAAAATTTTTTTATTCTTGATATTTCAATAATCTTAATGATAATATAACACAATTTATTTAAAGAGTCAATTGTTACTTTTTGGATAGTTAGACACAGTGACCCTTTTGACTTTTGGTGGTGCGTGGGGTGAGAAACTGAAGTAGGCTTTATTTTTACTTTAACAAAGTAAAGTGACAAAAACATTACTTTGTTAAAGTGTTACACTTTACTTTGTTACACTGTATTAAAGTAAAGTGAAAATAAATAAAAAAAAAACATGCATGAAATTTCACGCATGTTTTTATTAGTTGAAACGTTATATAACTACTTTTTTACTTCTTTTGACGTTTCAACCTTTTTTGCTTCACTTGCTTTTTTTGCATCTTGTTCTTTTGATTGCTTTTCAAGTTCCGCCATGTCAAGTGCTAACTTCTTTTTCAATTCAACTTTTTCACTTTCAACAGGTAATGTTTCAGGTAGTGGAACATGAAACACATGCAACATGTTATTAACATAGTGAATGTAACGTTTCTTTTCACTATCGAAAACTTTACACTCAGTAGCGTTTTTTAATGTTCTATAAATAACACCATCACTTAATAACTTTGTTTTGCCTTCAACGTGTAACGGGAATATGTTGCTTCTATCTAAATTTTTACTTTTACCTGTTTTATCCAATGCGCCATACTTTAAAAGAGAATATCCCTTTTGTTTCAACGTTGTAAAAAGGAATTGATATGAGCATGTTTCAATTGCCTGCCCATGAACAGTTTTATTGCTTTTCAGCCATGTTTGTAAAGCAGTAATAAGAAAGAGCATAAACGTTGTTTCATTAGACGTTATGTTCTCTTTTTTATCAATTACTTTTTTATCACTAATGGCAAGTGCTTTACTTGCTTCTACTGCTGTTTTGCTGTCAACGTGTATCTTTGAAACGTTGACTTGTTGTGTTGTTTCTGTTGCGTTTTTCATGTTACGTTCCTTTATGTAAGTATGAATGAATGATACGCCATGCTATTTTAGCATGTGCGTTAAATTGTAATTAACTAAACATGTTAAAAAAGAATTAATTAAAATGAATGAAATAGTAATAACTAAAATTATAAAAAACATGTTACGCAAAAAATGTAAAGTTGTCATGTTATAAGTCCTTTTTTATGTTAATATTTAATGTTTTAACTATACCATGTTACATGTTTGTTTTATTAATGTCAAGTACTTTTTTAAATATTTTTATGTTTTTTTTAACACGTTACAATATAACAAAGTTACTGTATCAAAATGATACACTTTACCATGTTACAGTGAAAAACTCGAAACACCAATTTTTCAAAATCATTCGCTTTGACTAATCGACCCTTACTACTGCCATTATCTTATTATCTTTACTCGGAAACACTGCGGCAATATCTTAAACAAATTACTCGGAACTCACTCGGAACATTAGGGTTTTTATCTTACTCGGAAAACTATCGGAATTATCTCGAAGGAAAAACAGGTGAAGAGTTATTATCTTCACCTTAAATATCTTATTTTATATTTTCTTCATCTTTACTCCTTTTATTCAATAGATAATTTTTCCATTATCTTAATTACCTTATCTGTATCACCACCAACGAAACTAATACCGATGAAAGTATTATCAAATCGAATATCATAAATTGTAAGCTTATACTTTTCAATAAACTGAAAGACTTTTAATGGTATTATAGATACAGAATCTTTTTGTTTTATTTCATAAGTATTTTTCCATGTTACACCCTCAAAAGATGAAGTAATATCACCATCATCGTGTAACATATCATAGCTAAGTAGTAATCTTATCTTTTTCATGGTCGCACCACCATTTAAGTTTATGTCATTGTTAATTATAGTATAATATAACAAAGAACTTATATAGGTGCAATAGTTATGCGGATACACTTCGGCATACATCTACAAATAAAGAAAGGACGCCGAAATGAATCTACAACGGGGCGTCCTTACCATCTAATCAGTTGATGCGACCGATTAGACTGCTTTATCTTTCTTAACTCGAGATTTTCGTTTTGGTTTTAATCTATCAAGGGCGCGATTCAATAATCTTCGTTCTCGTTTTCTTACATCTTTCGATTGCAATCTTTGATTAATTGCATCTTTATCTTTTTTATCTTCTAATGCTTTTATTTCTTCTGCTTTCATGATTTTTTCTCCTTATTAGAAACTAAAGTTTCTAATTCCTTTAAAACTTCTTCTTTTGCTTCACAATAACCCAGAATATAAGCATTAATTACTCTGGTAATATAGCAATCAGGCACACATAGTTCTGTTGCTACTTGTAATGCTCTTTTTTGTAATTCATTATCTGTCATGATTGCACCTCATTCATGTTCAATTAAATATACTGCATTTTCGTGTGAATAACCTAATTGCCTCAACTTAAAATATCTCGAACCACTATCAGTTTTACCATCCCACTCTCGTTGTTTTATTGGACAACAATTATCTAAAGCTTGTTGTAATCTCTTTTCTGTCATGATTGCACCTATCATGTTATGTTCTTGATATATTTAATTATGGTATAATATATCATAGAAACTAAAACGATGCAACTTATTTCTTTTTTCTATCCTATCCAAAACAAAAGAAATACAGATAAAAAATAGATAAATAATATAGACATTATAATCAGGGGTATCTAATCGCGATGAATAGATTAAATCTCCAATAACGATAAAGATTATAAGACTGAGAGTTTTCATAATAAATGATAGATTAATTCTACTATTATACCAACAGCACAGAAGATTAATATGCCTTTTTCAAGTGTGGTAAGCTTCATCTTAACTCCTGTTCATTAATTGAATCTGTTGAATTTTCAACTAAGTTTCTATCTCCTTCGAGTAACTCGACTATATTATTTTCTTCCATTTTAGCACCTTAATGTGTTAAGTATGTCTTATCTATTACAATTTCTCTAATCCAACTTCTTGGTATCTTTAATATTGGTTCATTTCCTTGAGCAATAAAAGCTCTCCAATCACCAAAAGATATTTTTAATACATTATGCAGTATAATTGTAGCTTTTTCTTTTTTATCATAATATACAATAATCATATTAGCACCATTTATTTGTTTTTTATTAATATAACACAGACAATTTATAGGTGCAATACAACTGCGGCACTTGTTCGGATACAATGAACCACCGTCACTCACCTACATTTTAACCATATATTCATATTAACTATTCATTTTAATTACAGGTCAATTACGGTGTCAACAGACAAAACATTCACAATATACTATTATAGTATTACAACCATTAATATAAATCGACATTTACCATGTTTTTATTTATTACCACTCGTGATTTTTAATTCTTGTGCCGATATCCTTCCGACAAGGTTCTGCACCTATTAAATCCCATAGTTTTATTTATTGCACCGTTTAATGTTATTATCTCGATATAAGTGCCGATATTGTGCCGATAAATTACCAATAATAAACATCTCATCTATATCTGTCTATATCTAATGTATTGGTTTATTAATCGGAGTTATATCTGTATCGCTTCTCTGTATCGAAGTTTTAAAAATATAATGGTCATGAGAAAGTTATAACGATTTGAATGCCGAATTATCTTGTGTAGTATCTAATTCGGAGTAAGATATAGAAATTATCTTATGTTCTAATATGGTGGAAATGATTCGATAAGAAATTACTGCATAATCTATTATTTCTACTATAAAAATGCCACGGTTGAGGTGGATAATCCACCTCACTATCCTTCCTCTATTTCCTTTAACTCTTTTGAATTTTAAAACCAAAACACTTCAAAAACTCTAAAAAGCGAAGATATCGTAACCCTATTTTAATCTTCATTTTAGTAATGAAATCCTTTTCATAAACCTCTACTGACACATACATATGAACTGGACAATACACATTAAAAATTTCTTCAATATAATTAGCACAAGGAAATTTTAATTTCATTCCTCTATACTCATTCTGGCAATAAGCATCTGTATATTTACCTGGATTCCAATATGGGTCATCATAAGACAATAGTAATATAATAGAACCACTAAAAGGATGAGATTCCATCCTTACTACATAATACTGACTATCATTCAACTCTTTATTATAAAAATTTCTTAATATTTTATCTAAAGCCATACTAATTAAACCCTGTATTGGTCTAATTGCTTTTAAATTATCCGAAGCTAATATGCTTAAACCTAATTCATTATAATCCAATAATAATCTCATATCAATTTTCCTCTATATAACCTAAACTTTTTAATGCTTTAAGTGCACATATTAAATGATGTCTGAAATGCTCATTAATTGACTGACCTGTTTCTCTAAATATATTTTCTCTCGCTTTAATGTTTTCATTTACATCGAAGAATCTGTTCTTTTTAAATCCTGCTATTGACCTTATTACGATGTTGTTTTTGTCTTTAAGTTAAAAGTTTCGTCAACATCCGGGCCTCTTAATGCTGTCAATATATTCCACAATAATTTTGCTGCTGAATCTTCTACATTAACAAAGTCTGCTATCTTTTTCAATAAGTCCCTCAACTCTTGTTTTCTTTGGTCTGTATCATCTTCAATCTTAATATTATGGGCTAATACATTATTTTCTACCATTGCTTTGATAGTATCGACCAACAATTCTTCTGAACTTTTAAGTTCTATTGTATTATCTACATCTGCAAGTGTCGTTTCTATCTTAAAAACCAATTTACCTGTTTTCATATTTCCTTCCTTATGGCTTTAATCCATCCAAGTTCGTGTAATGTATCTACTGCCCGATTTATATGCTGAAGAAAATGACATCCGTCATAATTATTTCGCGCAAAATCTCTAACATCGTTTAAATCTGCTGATAGTGCAACCATACCATAATTTTCCTGCAAACCTATTAAACAACGGATTTTTTCTGTTGTATTAGGTTTTAAATACGGTATATGATAGTCATCCGGGCCTCTTAATACTGTTATTACATCCCATACAGCACCACTTACCCTGTTTCCTTTATTAACAGTATTTACTAAAGCTGTTAAAATATTTCTAACCTGCTCTATTTCCACATCTGATAACTGTCTCATTTATTAGATATCCCTTTCAAAGATTATTTACTATGGTAATTTTTACCGGTTGCCTAAATAATCTAACCTTTATTTTATCTAAAACATCTCCATAACACTTATCAAATTGACTATCTGGTCTTGAGTCTGATAAATCCATAACCTCAAAAAACCTTTCATTTTGAGTTCTCATAACAATATTACCTATACGCGCGCTATTTGACATTATCTGCCCTATTTGAAAAGGCTTCATTTGAGACATTGGAATCTCTGGGTCTGAAAGTGGATTCACTAATTCTATCTTAATCATTTATATCTCCTTTAATGATTCTAAAAAGTTATCTTTACTGTCTTCAGGAAACTGTTCTATATACTTCTTATCCTGTTCTCCCAATTCATACACACTATTCATCGTAACTGCTGCTCCATTTCTCTTACCTTGAATTGGGCTGGTTCTTACCTCTGTCCCATCTTCAAATCTTGGATTACCATACACATTACCTTGTAGGCTAATACAGGTAGCATGGTGAATTACAAACCAATTCTCTAATCTCATATTCAAATCCTTTCGTCTGTAATATTATTTACTCTTGTTATTCCTAACTTTTTAAAAGCCTGAATAGCATATATAACATGATTACGAAAATGATATGTCTCCTCAGTATCCTCAGGAAACTTCAATTCTTTTATACTTGCACAAGTAGAAACTCCTATTTGATTATTGGTCTGTAAAATACCCATTAAACATCTCAATTTTTCTGTTGTCTGTTGTTTAAGATTATAAGAGTGTGGCATATCTGGGTCACGTAAAGCAGTCAAAATATCACAAAGACGCTCACCTTTTTCACCTGGTTTATTTATAACATTTACTATCTGTTTCAATAGCTTTTTAATTGCTTTCTTATCTTTCTTTGTCATTTTAGACCTTTCATACATATCGTGCTAAAAGAATTACTGTTAAAATAAGTCCAATCCACCAACAAAGTCTCCAAAAATAAGAACTTTTTGGTGAAGACTTTAATACATAAACTATAAAATCGAACCACATTAATGCGCAATAAATAATCGTAAAAGCATATAAATATTTCATTTTATTTCTTTCTGTTATTTAATTGGATAAACTACATAATCTAAACCCATATTATCCCACTGACATTTAACTTTTGTATTAGATAAAGCATCTTGTAAATCTTTCACATCAACTGCTGGACCAGAATAAAAGAATCTACCATTATAATGATACGGTTCTAATCCTGCTTTTTTCATATCTTTTACAAACTTAATAAAATTCTTATTCGTATATACTTGAAGTTCTTTCATTTTATTTCTCCAATTCTAATTTAAAAGAATCATCTACTACATACATATCTGATTCTGCAAGGTCTTGTCCCTCTTTTACAATACTGACACCATTACCTTGCACAGATATATCAAAATTCTCTGCTTCAAGAGTTAATTCACCATTAATATAAAGCTTCATATCATTTCCTTTTATATTTTAATAAATATCTTTACATACAGGGAAGCTAACCAATTACTACTAATTTTCCACCATCTTTTTTCCCCTGCAGGAATAACTAAATTACTTTTAAACAAATCTAATGCAAATTTAGCCCCTTTTTCATTACCTTCTTTTAAAAATCTTTTATAATTATTGTATTCTTTAATATGTTCACCTATAGAATAAGTAAACATACTAATACCTGGAATCCAATATTGCATAAGAATATCATTTGGTTTTCCAACCAAATATTCTAACTTTCTTTTTCTACTTAAGATTTTACCTTCTTCATTCGCTTTATATTTATATGTCACCTTAATCTGAAAATTACCTAATGGAGTTTTTATCTTTGGTAAATATTTATCTTCGTCATGTTTATAAATCTCAACTTCTAACTTACGAGAAAAACTACCAATTGCTGATAAAAGCTTATCTTTAAAAATATCATTATCTAATCTAAAATTTTTCCAATCTTTTAATTGTGAACCATAATACTCACCGTCATTATCCCAATGAACTTCTGCTTGACAAGCAATACAATCTATATTTCTACACACAAAAATAATCTTTAATGAAGGAGACCCATTAGGATTGCAAACATGGTCATTTGTATCTTGATGTGTTGCATCCCATTTTCCATCTAAAGGTTTTAATTCTTGTTCACAAATAGAGCACTTCATTTTTTTAGAAATTAATTCAAGTCGATGTTTTTCTATATTTGTAATAATAATAATTTCGTCAGTCATATTAGTATTTGCTCACTTTCAGTCCACTTATAATTAACCAGCAATCATAAATGAATTTAATTAATCGTGCATGTTTATATCTTGCGTCCATTGCTGATTCACCAATTTTTTGAAGAGGTATTAAAAGATAAGCCCACTTTGAACCACCTAATATTTCACGAAGCCGTAAATGAATATAACCATCTGTAATCTCATTTTTTGATTCATCTATCAACTTACGTATTGCCACATCAATCAATTCTCGTTCAGTAACATTTCCACTGAAAGTATGATTGGTTTCAACAGCCACTGCTAAATTATTCATTTGTTGTTCCTTACAATTGAATTTTAATTAGCGTCAATTAATTTGACTACTTTAATATAGTCAAACAATACCAACGATACAAGAGTTACTTTTTAATTTTCCGAATATAAGTTAAATTAGAATGAATAAATATTAAATCTCCTGCTTGAGATGTTTCAGACCAAATACCTGACACTCCTGTAAATAAATCTCCTTTTTTAATTTTTCCTTTTGTTACCTTTTTATACCCTTTAGGAATAAAAGGTATCCCATGTTTATCTAATTTAGCTTTCATATATTCTCCTTTAATTTAAAATCCTTCCATGATACATCGTTGCTTTAGTTACTAATCTTACTTTTTTATTAAAATAAGAATATGCCATAACAACATTACTACCTTCAATAAAAGAAAATGCTAATTTCATAATATTCTCCTTATTAGTAGCGGGAGTTGGACTTGAACCAACGACCTTCTGGTTATGAGCCAGACGAGCTACCCAACTGCTCCATCCCGCCAAACCTTTTACTTCTTTATTACAACTTGGCAATTAAGTTTATATCTTTCTTGCCATTTAGAAAGTAAATCTTTTGGTGCATTCTTTGTAATAATAATCTTTGATACTAACTCTTGTAATTCGTACATTCTTTTGTTCCTTTCTTTATATTATCTATTATAATTCAACCATAATAATGTATAACAGAAATACTTTAGATGCAATAAAATAAAAAGGTGGATACTTTTAATATCCACCTAAAATGAAACAACTGCATATGTGATTATTAGAAGAAGACTCTCCATCCTTTCCTATTAGTTTAACAACAACTATTTCTATTATATAAAATATCTTCATGGAAAAAATTATACTTTCTTATTAGGATTCAAACGATGCATCTTTGCTTTCAACTTTCTTGCTTTCTTTTTAATTGCATGCAATTTCTTTGCATGTGGTGAACCTACACCATCTAATTCATGCTTCGATATTTTCTTTATATCTTCTTTAGGAAGTGTTAGTCCCATTTGTTTTGCTACTTCTTCTATTTCACCCATTTTATTGCTCCTTTATAAAAATGAAAGTTGAGTAGAATTATTTATTTTTCTTATTACTGAATATCTATCTTTTAATATTTTCTTATTTCTTCCAGTTCCAATAATAATCTGTGGTAGTTTCTTTCTTACTTCATAGTTAAACTGTTCTGCTACATCTAAAATAGTTATTTCACTATTTGATTCAATATGAATCAGACCATTCGAATCAACTGCTCGATATTTATAATAATATTTCAATTTATTCTTTCATTAATTTGACTATACAAAAGTATGATAGAATTAATTAAGATGCAATATAATTAAGGATTTTATCTTATTTTATTTCTTTTCCTCAGCCATTCACAGCATTTCTTCAGTCTGTCTATTAGTTCTTGTGGTATCATTTTACTTTTCCTTTTTGGTTTTTGCAACTTTTTTATTTACGTTCTCAATATTATCGTTTATAGTTCTAATCATAAACATTATAGTTACTCCAACTACAAACCAACTAAATAGCGCGATGAAATAATAATACCATTTAGTGTCAGAACTATCTTCCATCGCCAATAATAATCCAAAGGCAAAAAGAATACCCGCTAAATATGTCTCCATTTTACTTCTCCTTTAATCGTTTAAGGTTTGATTCAAGTATTTTTATTGCTTGTTCGTGTTCGGTGATACGTTTATTCAAACCTTTTATAGATGCTTCTTGAATTTTTGCATCACTGGTTATTTGCCTAAGTCGTCCTTCTCTTTCAAGTAATAATCCTGCTTTCTCAAGAACCAATGTTTCAATCGCTGAGTTCATCTTTCACCTCCATTAATCCTTCAAATTATCTCCGCACCTTGTTCAGAAAGCCATGAAGAAACTATGTAATGAAATTTTCGGTGAATTCTATTAACAAGTTCTTTATCAGGTTCTCTCGTTTCAAAGTTTTCTAATTTTAATTTGTCTAACAGAGCTTTTGCATCTTTATCTTGAATTATAATTGCTTTCATTTCATTAATCCTTCAATATGTTAAAAGGTAATGTTTCACACTGAAACCCCGATGCTTTTTTGTGCCCGCCTCCACCATGCTTTTTAGCTATAGTAGAAACGTCCACTTTTTCAGAATAAAGAGAAACAGTGAACTGATTGCCATCATGAAAATACGGTAACAAAATATCATACTCTTTTATTCTGTTGCCATATCTATCACTTGAGGTTCTTGCTCGATTTATAGCCCAACACTTATATCCTTCAAATATTGTTTCCCATCCTAAAGAATTATTTATTCCTTTGTCTGTTGATTGTTTAAACTGCTCAATTATTTTACCGGCATTAAGTAAGTTATCCCAAAAAATCTTCCCCTGCTTTTGTCCAGCAAAGTTTCCCTCACCAAGCGTTGGGTCTAATTCAAAATCCATACACTTCCACCAGAAATCAGAAGAAGGTGAAGTATCATAAAGCTGGCTACCATTAAAAAAGTTCTTGGTTTCTTCACCAAATCTCCATACCCAAACATCCCTGTCTCCCGTTAATTCTATACATCTTGGTATTTTTAGTTCCTCAGAAATTCTGTTTAAATCTTCTTCACCACTTCCCCTTGCGATAAACCAATGAATATATTTCCATGTCAAAACACATGTCGCCTCTCCATCTCTTCTGATACCTCTAATCTTTTCAGGAAAATTGGAGTATTTTTCAATAGCTGTTTTATGATGGTCTATCCAAGTTACATCTTTAGTGATGTTTAATAATTTCAACATTTCTTCCGGCGATATAGAATAGTCCACTATCCATATTTGTTCATCTTTTTTTATAGACTCAAATGGAAACACCTTACCATAATTTATTTCTATAAATTCCGGCATATTGGTTACACCATTCTCTGATTTTACTCCCACCCATGCGTAAACACAAAATGCAGACGCTTGTCCATCTAAGTCATCATGATAAAAACATTTCATTTTATATTTCCTTTTATTTGGTTCATCATTCCTTCAATAGCTATACAAGTCTATTAGTTCTTGTGGTATCATTTTACCTTTCCTTTTTTGTTCAACTTCTTTAATGCTTTCATTGACCATACCGTTTTTTCTTTATTCTCTTCCTCCGCTTTCTCTAATTGCTTTTCGAGCCAAGAAATAAAACCATTTTTCCATTCGTCATAATCTGCTTCGTAAGAATATCTAAGGTCGTTACCGTAATCTTTAAAATCTGGTCTCTTGTCCCCCGTCTCTTTTACATATTCTTGTTCAAGTTCGGTGTGTGTCATTTTAATTGCCTTTCTACCTCTGCACAAAATCCCTCTACAAGTGCGGAGAGTTTATCAGTAATATTCTTGTTAATCCATAATTGAGTTAATGCCGGAGCGGTTATAATATAGTCCCAATTCATATCAAGATAATCTACAACAAAGCATTTTTCCAAATCGTTTGTAGTTCCCCTTGACAATAACATCCTTCTCGGTTCTGGTAAAAGGGAAGCAAGAGCATCAATTGAATCTTGGGTTGTTTGTATTTCTTTCCCATTAAAAAATATGATTGCTGAATAATTAGGGATAGAGAATGTCCAAGCCGTCCAAGTGGTTAATGTTTCTATAGTTTGTTCGTTATATCTAAACTTCTCCGGCATCTTCTCTGCCATCAACTTACAGGATTGCTTTAAGCGTTCAATTAGTTCGGGTGTCATTTTCCCTGCTCCTTCCATTCTTTCTCAAATATAGATTTTAAGTATAGCTCTGATGTTTCATCGTAAGGTATATCAGACGTTCTTGTTGCCTTGTATATCCTTTTACACCACTCCCATGCAAATTCCTTTTCCTCTTGCTCATTGAGGATGCGGACGGTTTCGTAACTGTCTAATAAATTAAACGGACTATCATTTTTAACATAATCAGAAGTTTTATGCTCGCCAGCTATTCCCCTTGACGGGTAAATTGCAATAAAATCATTTTTTAACATATTGACATATCGTGCCATTTTATTTCTCCTTTAAGTTCTTTGAGTTATTTATGCGTTAACATCATACATAGAATACCACAAAATAAAAACCAGCCCCATCCTTCAACATTTTTCTCAATAAGAATACCTGCAAAAACAATGCAAAATATTCCACCAATCCCTGAAATAATATTCCAATTTTTTTTATTCCAATCGTTCTTTTTCATTTCTCCTCCTTATACGGTTCTGGGTAGGTGGGTAAATAAGTCCAACCAACAACTCTTTCTCCGTCTTTTAGACTCCACGTATTAAATGAATTTTTTATCACACTAAAATATTTCCAGATATTTCCACATTCTTCTTTACGTTCTATATAACAAAGAAAATCACCATCAATATCTGTATCCCCCGTATACCAGACTATTTTGGACAGTTCTTTTTTATATGTCTCCATTACCTCAATAAAAGTTGCTCGATAGCGAACAACTTTACAATCGTTCAAAACTTTTTCTATTATCTTATCCATCTTCTCTCCTTAAATATAGGGTTGCTTGACAGGATTCACGGTTCGACCTACTACCTGTAAGGGCGCAATAGAATTTCCCTGCTCACCATTGTCTATTGTCGGCTACGCATTATTTTGTGAAAACTAATTTGGCCTTCACT
>Ga0265297_10004509_pt1 | contig 22704 bp, 21 predicted proteins | sample Munlanlwell13791_FD_192502 | JGI IMG/M metagenome (GOLD analysis project Ga0265297, IMG submission 192502) | Leachate microbial communities from a municipal landfill in Southern Ontario, Canada - Leachate well 137-91 | ecosystem: Engineered > Solid waste > Landfill > Unclassified | place... | reverse complement strand
AATGTTTTTTCCAAGCGGCAAAAAAGAAAGAACATGAAGCAGATATTTTGGTTGCAAATCATCATTTGTTTTTTGCAAATATAAGTTCCGGAGAAAAAGTTCTGCCGCATTATGAGGCAATAGTTTTTGATGAAGCTCATCAACTTGAGGATGTGGCAACAAATTATCTTGGGTTGAAATTTTCCAATTCAGGGTTAAAATATTTGCTTGATTCTGTGCTCACCGCGCGCGGTTACAGAGGTATACTGAATAAAATAGAAGGTATTGAGGATGAGGATAAAAATGAAATAGAAAAAATTATCCGTGAGATCCAGCTAGCTTCAAATGTTTTCTTTTCATCTTTACAGGAAAGCTATCCGCAGGACAGCGGGTCTGTGAGAATGCGCGAAAGAAATACAATACAAAATAATCTGACAGACAGTCTTCTTGTTTTATCTTCTGAGCTAAAAAATCTCATTAAAGATCCTCTTAAGGAAGAAGAAAAATTTGAATTAGGCGCTATTTCTTTTCGTATAAAAGATATGGCAGACAGCCTTGAAATAATTCTTTCGCAGGACTTTAAAGATTATGTGTATTGGGTTGAGATCGAAAAAAATCAGCGCACATAAAGGTTTACCCTTAAGGCTTCGCCGATTGAAGTTGGAAATGTAATGAAGGAAAAGATATTTTCTATAACCAGCCCGATTATCTTTACTTCTGCTACTCTTTCTGTTGACGGTTCATTTGAATATTTCATGCAGCGCGTTGGTTTAAATGAATCAAGACAGCTCATAATCGGCTCACCTTTTAATTACCGAGAAAAAGCGCTTATGTATATTTCATCGCATTCCTCGCATCCCACAACTGAAAAAGAGGATTATGCAATTCAGACAACATCAGAAATAAAAAATATTCTTCAAATAACCAAAGGCCGAACATTTGTATTGTTTACAAGTCTTGCGCTTATGAGGCAGGTATATGAAGGCCTTAAAGATTGCCAAGATTTTGAAGTGCTTATGCAGGGCGAAACACCAAGATATAAAATGCTGGAAAAATTCAGGAATTCTTCAGATACAGATAATAATTATGTGCTTTTGGGCGCAAATACTTTTTGGCAGGGGGTGGATGTGCCGGGAAAAGCGCTTGAATGCGTGATAATAACAAAACTTCCTTTTTCAGTGCCCGACGATCCTGTAACAGAAGCAAAAATGGAATATATTGCGGCTCAGGGGATGGATCCTTTTCTTTGTTATCAGATCCCGCAGGCAGCCATTATGCTTAAGCAGGGTTTTGGAAGATTGATTCGTACAAAAAATGACAGGGGAGTAGTTGCGATACTTGACCCAAGAATAAAAACAAAATTCTACGGTGAAATTTTTCTCAAATCTCTTCCGCAGTGCAGGATCACGCAGGAGATTAATGATATAGATGAATTTTTTGAAGCAGATAAATAAAATGCAGTGTCAAAGCGGCATAGCGACAAAGCGTTAACAAGTAAACAAGGAAACAAGTTGACAAGGGAAAAGGTAGCCGCAGACTTTTAACCTGCGGGTTTGTAGTTGCCCGATTCATCGGGCTAATTTATTTTGATTCTCTTAAGTTTCTTATTTAAAAAGTTTTACTGTGCCAATCTGTGTTGATCTGTGGTTCAGTTTTGTATTTTTCTAATTTTTAATTTTTCATTTTTAATTGTCTTTTACTCTGTACCCTGTACCTCGTACTCTGTACTGTGTTTTTGTCCTTCTGGTTGACAATTTAAATAAAATAGACTATAATATATATCAACTATTGCTTATATATAGATTCAAAAGAAGGGAAGGTATTAAAAGGAGGAAGAAATGAAAAAATTAATGTGTTTTGTGGCGGTTGCGGTAATGGCAGTAATGCTTTCCGGATGCGCAGCAGATACTGCACATACAAAGGGTGCAAAGGCAAACGATACAATGAAAAATGAGCAAATTGATAAAAAGATCATTGAAGTCCGTGGAATGGCAGCCGCAGATCTGAATATGGAAAATGAAATGCAAAGGAAAGCAACTTCAGAACAGGCAGCAATTGTTGATGCGCAATATAAGCTCACCACAATGATAAAAGGCGTGAAATTGGAAGGCGGAAATACAATAGAAAAAGCAATGCTTACAGATTCTGTTATTGCTGCAACCGTAAATGCTGAAATAAAAGGTGCGGAAATTGTGAGCACTGAGTGGACCAGAAATAAAGAAAAAGAAGTCGATGGCTGCATAGTAGTTATGAGGCTTGATCTGAACGGTCTTGCAAAAAGAGTCGGATTCAAGCTGGGACAGTGATAAATACTAGTTCAGAGTACAGGGTACAGAGTGCATAGTGTAAAGAATAAATAGTGATAAATATGTATTTTTGTATTTTCATTTACCCTGAACTCCGTACTCTGTACCATGCACTATTTTTCTCTTGGAGTGATTATGAAAAAAATATTTCTTTGTGGGGCATTATTGGTTTCTATTTTTATTTCCCCCTTAACCTCTTTTGCCAAAGAGCAGGAATTGGTAGGTTCTTTTACGATTATTAAAGGCGATGTTTCTGTTTTGCGCTCAGAAGGAGAAAATTGGGAAAATGCAGAAATTGATATGCCGGTTTTCCCCGGAGATAAAATTAAGACAGAAGAAAGATCAGAGGCAGAGCTTATTCTTGATGACGGCAGTATGTTGAGGCTTGAACAAAAAACCCAAATAGAAATAGTTAGTGCAACCGTAGAAGAAAGAAATGGGGAAGAAGGTAAGAAAAACTTTTCGGTCAAGCTGGGATTAGGGAAGCTTCTTAGTAATTTTAAAAAATTAATGAATAATCAATCTCATTACAATGTAATAACTTCCACAGCGGTGGCAGGTGTTAAAGGAACTGAATTTTCTGTTGAGTGTGCCGAAGATAAAACAGAGGTAGTTGTATTTGAAGGAGAAGTAAATGTTATAAATCCCGAAGGAGCCTCTGTTGATCTTGCGCAGGAACAGCAGACAACAGTCGAAAAAGGAAGACCGCCGTTAAATCCTGAGTCCATAAGCGGTAAAGGGCGTTTTTATAGGGACAGGGTCGTAAAGAGATTTGCCCAGCGCGTAGAACTCAACAGGATGCAGCTTAAGGACATAAAACAGCGCCGTGAAGTGAAAATAAACCAAATGCGCGAAAAAATTAAAGACCTTAAAGACCGTAACAATGAAAAAATAAAACAAAAAGAACAGAAGCTACAACAACAAAAACCCAATACAAATAAACCTGTGCCAGTCAACAAGCCGATACCTGCAGGAAAAAAGTAGAAAATTGTAATTGACAGGAGAAATTATGAAGAAAGTTTTTTTATTTTTGTTGCTTGTTATCTGTAGTCTAATTTCTTTTTCTGTATATGCAGGAGAGAATGAGCCCATTATTTTGTGGAACAGTAGCTATAATTCAGGATATGAGGATAAAGCACAGGCTGTAGCCGTTGACGGAGAAGGAAATGCTTATATTACGGGTTTTTCTGATAATGCCGGCTCAAATGATTACTTTCGAACAATAAAGTATAATTCAGCAGGGGACACAACTTATAATATCACTCCTATCTTACTGACAACAGACTGCAGGGCTAATGGTATTGCGATAGATTCTTCAGGCAATGCATTTATTACAGGATACATTTTAGCGGGAAATAATGATTTTATAACAAAAGGATATGATCCAAATAAGAGCATAATTTTTAGCGCCTCTTATAATTCTAGCCAACTTGATGAAGCAAATGCGATAACAATCGATTCTTCGGGCAATGTGTATGTTGCAGGTTTTTCTTACAATGGCTCAAACGATGATTTTCGTATTATAAAATATAATTCTTCAGGCGACACTATACTGAATTTTATCTATGACAGTTCTTTTTTAGATAGAGCAAATGCAATAGCAGTTGATTCCTCGCATAATATATATGTTGCCGGTTATTCAAATAATGGCTCAAACGATGATTTTCGTATTATAAAATATAATTCTGTTGGGGATACGATCTGGAACAGAACATATAATTCCGGAAATGCAGACATTGCTTTTGGAATCACTTTAGATGCACAGGGAAATGTTTATGTAGCAGGTACTTCCAACGATGGTGTAACAGACAATATGAGATTAATTAAATATAATTCAAGTGGAGATTTAACATGGAACAAGACTTTTGATAGTGGAAACAGAGACGACGGAAGGTCTGTCGCCGTGGATAAATATGGATATATATATATTGCGGGTATATCGGGCACCGCAAACAGAGATATGAGAATAATAAAATATGATCCAAGTGGAACAATAGTATGGAATATTGTATATGACAGCGGGGGTCATGATGATGCATATGGAATTGCCGTTGATAATTCCGGTAATTTCTATGTTGTGGGGGACTCATTTGGTTCTGGTAATTTTGATTTTAGGCTTATCAAATACAAACTTCAGTATTCCGATGTTGTGCCTCCGGTAACCACAGGAGAAGTTAAGATCGGTTCAAGCAACGGAGACGGCATAGCTCATCCCGGAGAAAATATCATAATTAAATTTAAACCAACTGAAGCCGGAAAGATCACGGCAAAGATATATACCTTGAGCGGAATATTTGTCAAAGAACTTCCTGCTTATGATTCTTCGGGTCCGAACGATTATAATAATGTAATGACATGGGCGTGTGATAATGCAGATAGTGCAAAAGTTGCGTCAGGTATTTACGTTCTGAATATCCAAGGACCCGGAATAAATCTCATAAAGAAAATTGCAATAGTACGGTAAAACAGTACATAGTACGTAGTACAGAGTACAGAGAGAATACAAAACTATCAAAGCATTTATTTCTTATACTCCGTACCCTGTACTTTGTACTCTGTACCGTATTAAAAAAAGGAGAGTAAATGAGAAAGCTCCCCATTATTTCTATTTTAACAATAATTTTTGGTCTATTTTTTTCTTTACAGGTTTTTTGTGCAGGCGCGGGTTCATCAACCGGGCAGGGTCTTTCTTTTGAGCAGATGATAAGCGCGCGCGCCGGAGCAATGGCTGAGGCCGTAACCGCAACCGAAGGCGATATTAATCTTATACATTATAACCCGGCATCAATTGCTTCGATCAATAATACAGAAGCAGGTTTTACATATTTGATAGGTTTTACTGATATGAGCTTCGTTAATGTCGTATACGGAAAGCCGCTTTATGGCGGAATGGTTGCAGGTTCTATTTCTTATTATAATGCGGGAGGTATTATTTTAAGCCTTAGTGACGGTACAGATCAAAGTTATAATGCACAGTCTGATATGATCTTCAAAGCAGTTTATGCAAAAGAACTTATAAAAGATCTTCCTATTGCGGCAGCAATAAAGATATATTCTTCAAGCCTTTTGAATGATACTTTCAGAGGTACGGCTCTTGCATTTGATTTTGGTGCGATCTACCGTACGCCGATAAAAGACCTAAAAATAGGAGCAGCGATACAAAATTTAGGATCAAACATAAAATATTATCAGGCTGAAGAAACTTTGCCGCTGAATTTCAGAATAGGCGTTTCATATCCGATTGACCTTGATTACGGCATGCTTTTATTTACAAACGTTGATTTTAATTATATCATTCCCGATTCAAGGCTTTTAACCGGTATCGGAGCAGAATTCAAATATAATAATATGTTTACTTTTCGTGGCGGCTATGTTTTAGGGAATGCACTTGGCCTTACGCTCGGCGCAGGATTCACCTTCAGAAGTTATATTGTTGATTATGCATTTGAACTTGCTCCTGAAGTTGCAACATTCGGAAATCATAAGATCGGGTTCAGGTTGGCGTTATAAATACAGTTAACAAGGGAACAAGTTGATAAGTAGACAAGGAGACAATAATACCTTGTCAACTTGTATACTTGTTTACGCTTTATTGCGAGAAGAGGGAAAAATGAAAAGAATATTTCTTTTTTTGATTGCGGGAGTTTTGATTTTTGGAAATATTTCCTGTTTGCGCGCACAGCTTTCTGATACAAAAACAGAAGCTATAGATGTTGAAGTTGACGTGGCAGTGTTAAATAATGATGTAAATGCCGCTCGGGAACGGGCCTTGATGCAGGCACAAAGACGCGCAGTAGAGCTTGTTGTCGGAGTTTTTGTAAATGCAGCAACTCTTGTTGGTAAGGCGCAGCTTGTGGACAGCCAGATCTATTCGAAAACAAACGGTTATGTTAAAACATACGAAGTTCTTTCAGAAAAACGCGACGGTGATAGTTTTAAAATGAAAATGAAAGCATATGTTAAAGTAGGAGATGTGAATCGTGACCTTGATGCTGTAGGCTTGATGATAAAAGGCACAACAATTCAGAACCCAAGAATAATGGTTTTGATAAGCGAATCAATTGATGATGCAGAAGCTCCAATTTCAACAAGCGAATCAGAAATTTCAAACCATTTCATGAGCACGGGATACAGAGTAGTAGAAAATGCCGAAGTAAAGCATATACGTGCTCTTCCCGAAGCAAAAGCTGCAATGGAAGGAGATATTGACGCCGTTACAAAGATAGGAAAAGACAATAAAGTTGATGTAATAGTTATCGGTAAAGCATATGCAAATTTTAACACGGATAAAGGACTTGGTGGATTTATTTCATACCGTGCAACCATTACTGCAAAGGTTGTCAAGATAGATTCTTCGGAAGTTCTGTATACGGCCAGCAAGAGCGGCGCAGGGGTTGACCTGACAAAACAGAATGCCGCGAAAGCTTCACTTACAAAAATCGGGGAATTGCTAAGTGAAGAAATGGTGCCCGATGTTACACAAGCATTAAATGAAAAAGCACAGGCGCAGCTTACCATTTCAAATATACCGGATTGGAATAAGCTCTCTATTCTTAACAAAAATATTCAGAGCATGCAGGGTGTAAGCTCAACTTACATCCGTTCTTATGAAAGCGATACAGGTGTTGCTTCAATTGATGTCAATTTGCGATATGGCAACGCTTCACAAATAGCATCATATCTTTCGAATATCAAAGTATTGCCGATAGAAATTATTGCAGTTACAGGCAATGTTATTGAAGCGAAAGTTAAATAAAGACGGTACAGTGTACGGAGTACAGGGTACAGGGTCCTCAAAACAGATGCTAGATCCCAGAAATTTTTTTGACTGACATCTGACATTCGGTATCAGAGATCTTTTCTATCAACTTGTCTACTTGTTCCCTTGTATACTTATTGACCTAGCAACCTGTTGACTTGTTAACTTGTCAACTTTTTTGTTTTTATAAAGGATAAATAAAATGAAGATAAATAATACAGAAATAAAAATAATCAACGGTGATATTACAGAAATGAAAGTTGATGCTATTGTTAACGCCGCTAACAGTCATCTGATCATGGGTGGAGGAGTTGCCGGAGTTATAAGAAGAAAGGGCGGCAAAATAATACAAGATGAATGCAATAAAATAGGCACGATAAAAATAGGAGAAGCGGTTATTACGGGTGCAGGAAAACTAAAAGCAAAACATGTTATACATGCTGTAACAATGAGTATGGACAATAAAACTGATGAAAATATTATCAGAGATTCTTTTAGGAATGCGCTTAGATGCGCGGAAGAAAAAGATATTGAAACGATTGCTTTTCCTGCTCTTGGTTGCGGTATAGGCGGTTTTCCGTTGGAAGAAGCTGCAAAGATCATGTTTGAATCCGCAAAAAGGCACATACTGACCAGAGAAAAAAGCCGAATAAGAGAAATTATTTTTGTAATGTATAATGATGAAGCCCGCCAGACATTTCTGAAGGCGATTGTGGGGTTGTTGGATTAAAGATAGTACAGGGTACAGAGTAAAAGACATTAACGGGTTAACGTGTTAACGAGTTCAAAGATTATTTAACCCGCAAAACCCGTTAATAGATTAATGTTTTATATTGTCATTGCGAAGAGCGAAGCGATGTGGCAATCTATCTTTGCTTTTATTCTTAATTATTTTAAAGAGAAAAAATGAAAAATACAAAGACAACAAAAATTGCTTCAGATGTAATTATTAAGATCGGCAAAGGCATAGTATTAATTGAAAGAAAAAATCCGCCTTATGGCTGGGCTATTCCCGGAGGGTTCGTTGAATATGGTGAAAGCGTTGAAGAAACAGCCAAAAGAGAAATGAAAGAAGAAACCGGGCTTAATCTCAAAAATTTGGAACAATTCCACACCTATTCTAAGATGGGCAGAGACCCGAGAGGGCATACTGTGACCATTGTGTTTACCGCAAAAGGCATCGGAACGCCGCACGCAGGAGATGATGCGGGAGCTTTGAGAATATTCACCGAAAAAACTCTGCCGAAAGATCTTGCATTTGACCATAAAGAAATTTTAAAACAATATTTTAATTTAAAAAGAGAGAAAAAAAATGGAAAAAGAAAATAAGTTTTTGTTGTTTTTTGGGGATTCAAGGGAAGAAAAAGATCTGTGTTTGATCAAAACCAAAAGGAAATTTGATAATGAATCCGTTCCTTTTGATCTTTTAAAGAGATTTGAAGAAATTTCAAGGCTGACAGAACTAGAAGATAAAAGTAAGGAATTTTACGCAGAAATAAAGAACAAACCGGAAGGCTATCTCGGAAAGTCACACAAAATATTGAAACTTGAGATACTGCTTTACGCGCTTGCCGGAGCAAAAGAGCTTTTAATTGATATCCCGAAAAATAGGAAAGAAAGTTATATTGATTTCATTAATCTTATCAGGCCCATCGGACAGACAGTTTTAAAAGCCGCGCAAAATAAAAAAAGGGTGGGTGTTTCGGTAAAAGATAATGACGATCTTAAATTAGAAACAATTTTGATGAGGCTTGGATTCCCGATCGCTTTAGGGGATTGGGGCGGGCAGGGATTAAAGCTTGAAAAAGAAGATATTGACATTCTTTTTGAAAAAGAATTTCTCGAAGTCACGCTCGATACTTCATCCAGAGAAAAAATATATTCCTTTTTTATGCAAAAAGAAAAAGGTTCTTTGCCTGCAAGGGTAAAAAAGGCAGCGAATATTTATCCTATCATACATACAGATGAAAACTTGAAAGAAGTTTTGTTCTCAATTGTTAATTGTTCTTTTGATGACAGAGAATTCCTGCCGCTTGAATGCGCTATATTAAAAGAAGGAAAGTGGAAAATAGAACGTCTTTTTGAACAGGGAGATTGGAAATCTTCTCCAAGGCTTCTTACATATGAAGACGGGATGCCCATATTAAAAATCTATGTTAAATCATGGAGCGCGGAGTTTGTTAAGGCGACAAAGATACAGTAAAAGAGTCAACAAGACAGTACAGAGTACAGGGTACAGAGTGCAGAGTTTGTGGTGCTTGGGACAGATGTCAGGTATCATTATTATGTAGGGGTCGGATTTATCCGACCCAAGAAAATAGAATTTAATAATTTCCGGGCTTGATGAATCAAGCCCCTACAAGTAATGGGAGAGAAAAAATTATATACTGTTTTTATCCGTGCCCATCCGCCTGTCCCCGTGTTATACTTTGTGCATGTGGGGATGGCTATCTTTTATTGAAAGGCTAAAAAGTGAAGACTGGCGAAGTAATTGAAATAAAAATAGAAAAATTAGACGCAACCGGCAAAGGTGTTGCAAAGCCTGATGGTTTTGTTATTTTTGTACAGGGTGCGATCCCCGGTCAGAAATTAAAAGTAAAAATAATAAAAAGAAAAAAAAATTATGCGGAAGCTTCTATTGTCGAAGTGATTGAGAAATCCCCCATAGAAAAAGAACCGCTATGCTCTGTTTTTCCGCAATGCGGCGGTTGTAGTTGGCAAACTGTTCCTTATGAAGAGCAGGTAAAAATTAAAGAATCACTTGTAAAGGAAATGCTTACTCATATAGGAGGGCTTGATATAACGATAAAGCCTATTATTGCAAGCCCGGTGAATATATTTTACAGAAATAAAATGGAATTTTCGTTTGGGAGCAATGAACAAAATGAAGCAGTTCTCGGGATGCATGAGAGGGGTTATTTTTCAAAAATTGTTGAGATAAAAGATTGTATCCTCCAATCTGTTGAATCAAATAAGCTCGTTGGATTTTTTTCAACATTTGCAAGAAAAAGCGGACTTCCGGTGTATAATAATAAAATTCATTCGGGTTTTATGCGCCATTTAATAATAAGGGAAGGAAAGAATACTAATGAAAGAATGGTAAATTTTGTTACAACTTCGCATATTTTACCAACATGGCAAAATGATTTTTTAAATGAATTTAATATTTTTTTAAAAAAAGAAAATATTGGCGTCAATTCTTTACTACACACAATAAACGATAAAGTTTCAGATATTGCTTTTGGCGATAAAATAAAGGTTTTGTACGGCAAAGAATATATCAACGAAAAAATAGGAGATCTTTTATTCAAGATCTCACCCTATTCTTTTTTTCAGACAAATTCTGCCGCTGCATTCCTTCTCTATAAAAAAATTGAAGAGCTTGCCGCTTGTGACAAAGCTACAAGTGTTCTGGACCTTTATTGCGGGACAGGCGGTATAGGGCTTTTTCTTGCAAAAAATGCAAAGATCGTTATGGGCGTAGATTCATTTGCCGGATCAATACATGATGCGCGCGAAAATGCAAAATTAAATAATATTTTTAATGCAGAGTTTTTTGCAGCCGATACAAAAAAATTTATTCAGGATCTTGCCAGCAGAAAGTTTTATGCGGATATTATTATTGTTGACCCGCCAAGAGAAGGGCTTAATTCCAAAGTAATACAGATACTTTCGATCTTGAACCCAAAAAAAATAATATACGTTTCCTGTAACCCTGCTACAATGTCGCGTGATCTGAGCTCATTAAGTAGTTTTGAATTCCAGACATCTGAAATTCAACCGCTTGATCTTTTTCCTCATACACCCCACATTGAGTGTGTTGCTTCGCTGGTCAGAAAATAACAAAAACAGTGCATGGTACAGAGTACAGAGTGTAAGAAATAAAACAATTTTACAAAACAAAAAAACAATAAGAAATTTTTTATTATATTAAACCCTATACTCTGTACACTGTACTCTGTACTGTATTTGAAAGGAATTTATGCCCCATTCTTTCGGAGCTTTTAAAAATAGAAATTTTAGTTTATTCTGGGTCGGGATGCTTATTTCAATGATAGGCACATGGATCCAGATCACTGCACAATCATGGCTTGTGTACAAGCTTACCAAGTCTGCATTTATGCTCGGACTTGTCAGCGCAGCGGCATTTGCGCCTTTTTTTATTTTTGCTTTGATAGGCGGGAACTTTGCAGACAAATTTGATAAAAGAAAACTTTTGTATATTACGCAATCTGCAATGGCAATTTTTGCATTTACTCTGTGGATATTGACTAAGACGGGCATAATAAATGTTTGGTACCTGATAATAATTTCTTTGTTGGCAGGCATAGCAAATGCTTTTGATATGCCTGCACGGCAGGCTTTTGTTTATGAAATAGTCGGCAAAGAAGAAATAATGAATGCTGTTTCAATGAATTCAATATTGTTTAATGCTGCGCAAATAGTCGGGCCCGCGATTGCCGGTATGATAGTTGCGTCTTTGGGGATCTCCTGGTGTTTTTTGATCAACAGTATAAGTTTTGTTGCGGTAATTGTTGCGTTAAGATTAATGATCCTTAAACCGCAGGAAATAAGGCTGTACAAAAATAATGTTTCTGCATTGCAGAATATTAAAGAGGGCTTGAAGTTTACTTGGCAAAATCAAACACTTAAAACAATTATTTTTATTACCGCATTGACAGCTGTTTTTGCTTCGCCGCTTGGTGTTTTAATGCCTGTTTTTGCCAAGGAAATATTTAAGGTTGATGCAAAGGGATTCGGTGTGCTTATGACTTGTTCCGGTATTGGCGCTCTTATCGGAGGATTGGGGATTGCGGCTTTTGGAGGTGTAAAGAAAAAAGGAATGGTTTTTTTCAGTGCGGCGATCGTGTTGTCAATTTTTATGGCGATTTTTTCAGCTTCAAAATTGTTTATTTTTTCAAGCATTCTTTTGGTTGTAATAGGATTATGCCAGGTTGTTCAGATATCAATCTCCAATACGCTTGTCCAATTGACGACTACCAATGAAATGCGCGGCAGGGTTATGAGTATTTATTCAATAGCGTTTATGGGTTTATCTCCTATTGGCAGTATTATGTCGGGTTCACTTGCCCAAATTTTTGGCGCCCCGCTTACAGTAACTCTTAATGCGGCGATATTGGGTTTTGGCATATTTTTTATTTATAGGACTAACGACCAATTGAAGCAATTGTAGGAATTCTTGACTATTTTTATTATTATGATATAATTTAATTGCACCCCGTACAAAAAAATAAAAAAAGAAAATAACCTGTTTGTCCAAATATAAACCGGTTTTTTTGAAGGAAGGAATATATGAAAGTATTGCTTATATCGCCAGGGAAAGACGCGCATTATGCAAAAAGACTCGGTCTTGCATTTAAGCTTCCGCCGCTTGGTCTTGCAACGGTTGCAGGTCTTACAAAACCCGGTATTGATATTCATTTTTTAGACGAACACATTGAAGAAATAAATTATGATGAAAAAGCCGATATCGTTGGTATATCTATTATTACGACAGTTGCTCCGCGTGCTTACCGTATCGCGGATGAATTTATGAAAAGAGGCGTAAAGGTAGTATTGGGAGGAGTGCATCCTTCCGTAGTTCCCGAAGAAGCTTCCTTACATGCGGACAGTGTTGTGATCGGCGAGGCAGAAGGTTCGTGGGAAAGGTTGATAGAAGATTATGAAAAAACAGGAAAAATCGCAAAATTTTATTCAAACGAAAAAAGACCGGATATAACAAAACTTGTTGAGCCGCGCAGGGACCTGTACAAAAAAGGCGCATACATCACCAATAATACTTTTCAGATCACAAGAGGGTGTCCGTTTGCATGTTCATTTTGTTCTGTTTCTAATTTCTTCGGCAGGACATATCGTTCCCGGCCGGTTGATCAGGTGATTAAAGCAATACGGGACAGTAAAGCGAAATTTTGCGGATTTGTTGATGATAATATTGTTGGTAATAAAGAATATTCTAAAAGATTTTTTGAAGAACTTATCCCATTAAAGGTTAAATGGGTCGGTCAGGCATCAACTACGATAGCCAATGATGAGAATCTTTTGAGGCTTGCAAAAAAAAGCGGTTGCATGGGACTTTTTATCGGATTTGAAAGCGTCTCTGAATTAAGTATTCAGGAAATGACAAAATCGCATAACATAAAAATGAATTTTGAAGAAGTTGTAAAGAAATTACACGACAATGGAATAATTGTATTGGGAGCGTTTGTTTTCGGGTTGGACAATGATACAAAAGATATATTCCCTAGAACTCTTGATTTTGTAATGAAGGCAAAACTTGATCTCGTGCAATTTACTCCGCTGACACCTTTGCCCGGAACCGCAACTCATAAGAAATTAACCGAAGAAGGAAGAATAATAGACGAAAATTGGAAGCATTATGACATACAAAGAGTAGTTTTTAAACCTAAGAATATGACAGCTGAGGAATTGCAGGCAGGTTGTGATAAAATATGGAGAGATTTTTATTCAGGCTCAAATATAGTGAAAAGGTTGTTACATCCTAATTTTGATTTCTTTACTAACATAGCCTATTTTGTGCCGCTTCTCATAATGAACAAAGGATTTGCACATGCATTAGGTTTTAATACTAAAATGAAGGAAACTGTTGCACAGGAAGACGCAGCTATTGCCCGCGGTGGTCAATAAGCCATACTTTTATTTCGTCTTCCGAGGGCATATTGCCGGAACTTTTGACGTCACCGTCAATTAGAACAGCAGGTGTTACAAGTATTCCGTGTTTTGCGATCACTTCAGCATCTTCAATTTTTATTATCTCTGCGTCAATGCCGGTTTCTTTGACGATCTTTTCAATTATCTCAAATAGTTTTTTGCATCTGGGGCATCCCATTCCGAGTATTTCTATTTTCATTAAATCCTCCTTAACCTGCAAAGAGCGCTTACTTACCATATTATACCATTAAACAAAAATTATTCAAGGGGTTTGAGCATAATAAAAAAACTAATATTATTTATGGAGAAAAAATGGATCCGATATCAATAGATGATTTCAAAAAAATAGATCTAAGAACTGCAAAGATCCTTGAGGTGCAGGAGCATCCAAATGCTGATAAATTATATATCCTAAAAATAGATCTGGGAACAGAAACACGTCAGATAGTGGCAGGTATTAGGCCGTATTATCAAAAAGAAGAATTAGTAGGTAAAAATATAGTTATTGTTGCGAATTTGGAACCGAGAATGCTGCGTGGGATTGAGAGTAATGGAATGCTTTTGGCAGTGCATGATGAAAGCGGGGTTTTTATTGTTACACCCGAAAAACCGGCAGCACCGGGAAGCACGATTTCTTAAATACAGTACAGCGTACATAGTACAGAGTACGTAGTAAATATAAAAATTGATTCCTTAAAACTCTGTACCCTGTACCCCGTACTCTGCACAAATAATGGAGTCTGATATGATCTCAAGTGATGAAGCAGAAAAGAAAGCAATAAGACAGGTTGCGAACTTAATGCTTGCAGCAGCCCGTACTGCTCCTAAAGCGCGTGGTATAGATAATCTTGTAACCGCAATTGTTGAAGGCGAGGAAAAAAATTCAATAGCGCGCAGGATGTTTGAGATAGGCAAAGAAAAAGGATCTGCGAGTTTTGTCAGGGATGCAAAAGGCATAAGATTTGCAGAGGTACTTGTTTTATTCGGGACAAGAGCAAAACCGATGGGATTAAAAATATGTTCATTGTGCGGTTTCAAGGATTGCGCAGAACTTGAAAAAAAAGACGGTATTTGTATATTTAATACCACAGATCTGGGTATTGCAGTTTCAAGTGCGGCTTCAGTTGCAGGTGCACACCATATTGATAACAGAATAATGTATACCCCGGGTATTGCTGTAAAAGAAATGAATCTGTTGGGTGAAGATATAAGAATAGTATTTGTTATTCCTTTGACTGTAACAGCAAAAAGCCCGTTTTTTGACAGAAAAGAAAAATAAAAAATTGCGGGGAGATATTGCCCCGTTCAAAAATAACATGTTAAGAGATCACATGGAAGGAGGACCTGATCGGATCTCAACGAAGCAGAGGAGAAATTAAATGAAACTTTATGTCGGTAACTTAAGTTATGAGACTACAGGCGATCAATTGAAAGAATTATTTTCGCAATACGGAGCCGTTGAGAACGCAAGTGTTATTATAGAAAAGCATACAGGGCGTTCAAAAGGTTTTGGATTTGTGGAATTTTTAAACGATGAAGAAGCAAAAAAAGCCATAGAAGGCCAGAATGAAAAAGAATTTATGGGAAGAAATATGGCAGTAGCACAAGCTAAACCTCCCACAGAAGGCGGCGGCGGTAGAAGGTTTGGCGGCGGTGGTGGTGGTGGAAGAAGGTTCGGTGGTGGTGGTGGCGCTGGCGGCGGTAGAAGGTTTGGCGGCGGCGGCGGTGGAAGAAGCGGCGGAGGCGGAAGCCGTTATTAATTATTAAAATTGAAAATAAAAAAACCTGCTTTTTACCCTAAATGGGCATTAAGCAGGTTTTTATTTTTGCGTTATTTTAGAATTTCAAAAGAACAGATATTCGGTGTGTTAATCCGAGATCACCGTACGGCACAAAAGCATAATCAAGCTCGTAATTTTTCCAATTCAATCCTATTCCTGCGCACAATCCTGAAAGAAAATCAAGTCCTTGAATAAAATCAGTTTTATAGCCCAATCTTAAAGCCATATTATTATAAAGATATTCTCCCCCGATATGCACATTAATATTGTTGTCGGAAGGAAAATTAACATCAAGTGTTGCAAGAGAAACGGCGTCAAATTTGTAGCAAGCGCCGACTTTTGTATTCATAGGAAGAGGGTGTATGTCAGAAACAGACGCGGTAGATTCATAATACCTCATTGATATCGGTACGAATACATTTTGCAGATTTGCGCCAAGGGTTAATTGCTGGGTTGCATCAAGCAGTATTCCTATATCCGAAGAAAATGCAGAACCACGCGCTTCATCTATCGTTGAATATATAAATTTAAGGCTTGCTCCAATACTCCATACATCAAACATTTTCCATGCAGACGAAAGAGTTGCCATAATATCATAGGAAGAGAAATTGCTTCCGGTACCAATATAATTTCCTGATGCATCTTCAAGTGTTCTTCTTATATCTCCTGAGTTCAGGAACATTGCGCTGCATCCGAAAGTGGCATTTTTATCATTATCAAAATATTGCGCGTATCCCAAATAGTCACAGGTGATATCCTGGAACCAAAAACTATGCATATATGTGATCTGGCTTTGTTTCAGTTTAGTAAGTCCGGCAGGATTCCAATATAATGAAGATACGTCATCGGAAAGCGCAACAAATGCTTCACCCATTCCAATTGCCCGTGCTCCTATCGGGATTTTCAGGAATTGTGCGGCAGTTGTGCCGGGGGTTAGCGCACAGGCAGGTTGACAAGTAGACAAGTTGACAAGTAGGCAAGTTACAGCCAAGAAAGACAAGAATAAGATTTTAGAAAAAGTTTTTTTACGCATGATTTACCTTGGGCTTGCTATAACGGCTATTTTACCGGTTATTTTTTTGGTATCGTATGAACTTGAAATTACATAAATATAAATTCCGCTTGCAACATAATCACCTGAATCGTTCTTGCCGTTCCAAAGCGCACGATTTGTAGTATCGTCTTTTGAAATTGTTCTTACAAGCTCGCCTGCGATATTGTATATTTTTATCAATGCAGTTTGTGGCAGATTAATAAATTTAAGATTTCCGTCGCGCGCGTTTGCGAATTTAAAAGGATTGGGGTATACGATCACATCTGAGAGATTTGATGAAATTCCATAGGAAATAAGCCTGTAAAAACTGAATGAAGTTATGTTGCATGAAACTGTTTTTGCGGTTTTATCTATAGTGTTGGAAACCGATAATAATATCCATCCCTGAGTTGTTTCGTCTAGTCTGCATATCCTTAAACCGTCCTCAGAAGAGCCGCTTATGGCAGTGCTGTTAGGGTATGGGATCGTGATGGTTACATATTTACCGCTTGAAGGGTTTAAAGGTTGGCCGTAGTCTGCATTTCCTGAAGCGTTTACTGCGAAAACGCTGATCTCTCTGATCGTTGCCCCGAGTTCGGATACGAGTTTAAGGCTTGGATCGGTGCGCGTAGAATTATTTGCGCTTGTTATTGCAGTGCTTGTTGGAGTTTCAGAAATTGTTAAAGTAAAGGTTGAAGAAAATGTTCCTACAGGGATTGTTATAGTTGTTGATCCTGTTGCAGAGGAAATAACTACTATGTTTGTGGTGTCACAGGCTATCGGTTCTGACATAAATTCAACTATTTTTATTTGTTGTGTGAATCCCGTGTAATCTTCACGCGAAATAATTATGTCTGCCACGCCCACAGCAGTATCCATATAAAAGAAGTTTCCTGTGCCGCCGGAAAGTATAATATATGTGTCTGATACGGTTGTCCAGCTTGTTCCGTAAGGTGCAAATTTTCCGGAAGCAGAAGAGCTTGAGATCGTTACGCTGTCATTAAAAAATAAATCAGTATTTCCGCTTGCATCACAGGCAATAATCTGTATAAGGGAAGAAGTTTCCCCCGGAAGAAGCACTTGCGCAGGCGTAGTTATTTTTAAAGAGTTCCCTAAAAGCGCGAAAGTGTCGCAGGGGATATCGTCTACTAAGGTATCATAATTGTTTTTAGTTGATATGGAAAGGGAATAAGTGGAAGCGCAAACAGAAGCGTTTATAATATTTTGCAGGGTAATTGTGCAACTTGTCGCAACCGGAATAGAATCCGGGTAGGTTATGGAATATACAAAGGTGTCTCCGCTTAAAGACAAAGTTCCTGATGTGATGCCGGTATAAGTATTGACGCTTGCCTGATCAAGCGTGAAGCCCGGATCAAAAGCAATAACGATCTTTGCTATTGTGTCGGCGGTTAACATCACAAAGGAAATCGTGTATGTTGATGCCGCTGAGACCTGTGCGTTTGAAGGAATTGCTAATGCATGCGGATAGAATGCAAAAGAAGGCGTAGCAATAATAAACGCGCAGAAACCTAATAAAACACCCAATAATAATTTTGATTTTATTTTTTTCATTTCTATGTGACGACCGGTAACTATTAGTTAAGATTATATCCATTTTGCACATAATGTCAAGTTTTAACTTGTAATTTTTCATAAATCACATATAATAAATAAGATGAATACATTTAAATTTATTAGGACTTTTTGCTTTAGAAGGATTTTGGGCTAGTTCCGAAACGATTGAAGCAAGAGATAGAATTGAAATATTAATATAATAATCGGAAAAAAATATAATGTCAAAAGAAATGCAGGAAGAAAAAACCTATAATATCAGTGAAATAAAAGACAGGCTGCCCGAAAACCTGTTTGAGGTAATAAAAAAGCGCGGGGTAAATGAACTGCGGGCTTTTCAATTTGAAGCAATAGAAAAGGGATTGCTTGACAAAAAAAACATAGTTGTGTCAGCTCCTACAGCCTCAGGAAAAACTTTTCTTGCGGAAATTGCTTCCTTAAAAAGTATTCGCTGCGATAATGGTAAAGCTCTTTATCTTGTGCCGCTCAAAGCGCTTGCCCAGGAATTTTATGAAAATTTTAAAAATTGGTACGGAGGACTTGGCATAAAAATAGGGATTGCGATCGGGGACCTTGATTCCCCCGATACTTATCTCCAGACTTATGACTGGATTATTGCAACAACCGAAAAAATAGATTCTGTTATGCGCCACGGAGCAGGATGGCTTAAACATGTTACCACTATTGTCGTTGATGAATTCCATCTTCTCGGTGAACCGGGAAGAGGGGCAACACTTGAGATCCTTTTGACAAAACTGAGGCACACCCTTCCGGAAGCTCAGATTGTCGGGTTGAGCGCGACAATAAAAAATGCTTCCGAACTTGCTTCATGGATGGATGCAGAACTTATATTAAGTAATTTCAGGCCTGTGCCGCTTTATGAAGGTATTTATGAGAACGGAAATATACATCTTTACTGGCGCGGGGAGAAACAGGGTAAATTTAAGTCAAAAGGCGATGATGAAAGGCCTGACCTGCGCATAATACAGGATACGCTTTTACAAAAAAAACAGATACTTGTTTTTGTGAGTTCAAGAAGGCTTGCCGAATCAATGGCGGTGCGTGTTTCAAAGATGTCGGAAAAATATCTTTCCGCAGAAGAAAAGACAGATGCAAAGAAAATTTCAGAGGAAGTTTTGGATGTTTTGGAAAAGCCGACCCAGCAATGTAAAAAACTCTCGGAAGTAATAGAACAGGGTGTTGCTTTCCACCACGCGGGAGCAGTAAGAGCTCAGCTTTCAATGATAGAAGAAGCATTTAAAAAAGGCTCCATAAAAGTTATTGCCTGCACTCCTACGCTTGCCCTCGGCGTGAATTTGCCGTCACATACCTGTCTTATCCGCGACCTGAAAAGATTTAACGAAGAAGACGGAATGGGATGGATATCGGTAATGGAATTCAAGCAATATGCGGGACGTGCAGGCAGGCCGAAATATGATCAGGAAGGCCGTGCTATAGTTATTGCAGAAAAAGAAGGCGAGTTTGATGAGATAGTAGAAAGATTTATCAAAGCAGATACGGAAAAGATCAATTCCCAGCTTTTTGACGAGTCAATTTTGAGGACGCATCTTTTATCGTTAGTGGCGGATCTTTTTATAAGAAATTATGATCAGGCGCTTGATTTTTTTTCAAGGACTTTTTTCTTTTTTCAATACGGAAAAACACGCGGTTTGGAAGAAAAAATATTGCAGCTTTTTGGTCTTCTTGAAGAATGGGGTTTTATTGAAAAGAAAAATAATACATATCATGCCACGCCTCTTGGAAAAAGAGTGAGCGAGTTATATCTTGACCCGCTTGATGGTTGGCGCGTGATAGATTTCCTGAAAGAAAGCAAAAATCTTGTATTCAAAGACGAGCTTACTTATCTGCAATTTATTGCCGGTACGGGAGAATTAAGTCCGCCATTCAGGGTGAGTGCAAAAGAAAAAGATGAGCTTGTCCAGCAAATAGCTATTTTTGAAAATAGTCTTTGGCAGAAGGAGCCTTCTTACTGGTCAAATGTTTATGATAAATTCTTAAGAGTTTTTAAAACAGCCCTTATCTTTTATTTATGGATGGACGAAAAAAATGAAGATTTTTTGCAGGAAAAACATAAAGTAATGCCCGGAGAATTATTTGCAAGGGTGCAGAGCTGCGAATGGATGCTCTATGCGGCACAGGAAATAGCAAGAAAGCTCAAGGCAGAAGACGCAGTAGAAATTTTTAAAAAACTTAAGATAAGAATGCATTACGGTATCAAAGAAGAGTTGCTTGATCTTGTGCGTCTGAAAGAAATCGGGCGTGTCAGAGCCAGGATGTTATTTAATACCGGATATAAAAATGTTAAATCTCTCAGGGAGGCGAGTGAAAAAGATATCGCAAAGATCGTTGGTGTAAAGATTGCGAAGAAAATAAAAGAACAGGTAGATGTTCAAAAGACAGTACAGAGTACATAGTACAGGGTACAGAGTAAAAAAGTCAACAAATTAACAAGGGAACAAGTAGACAAGTTAAATAAATATTAAAGCATCATTGTAGTTGCCCGATTCATCGGGCTTCCTGTATTTTAATTATTTTTTTACAGGGAACTTAAGAGAACTTAAACTAAATTAGCCATTTTGCATTATTTGTAGGGGCTTGATTTATCAAGCCCGAAGATTATTAGATCTGTTTCCTTGGGTTGAATGAATTCGACCCCTACATTATATTTTTTTAAGTTCTCGTCAATTCCCTGTTGATAAAGTATTAATCTGTGTAATCGTTTTTTAAAATCGGTGTAATCAAGGGCGTATTTAACGCCCTAAGGAGATAACTTGGCAAATCCATGGACAAGAGTGACATTGGAAGACGGAAGAAGATATGACGAGCAAAAAGAAATAAGCCCTTATCGCGAAAGAATGATGACAAAAAATATGATGCTTCGTGACGTAATACAAAAATATCTGCCAAAAAATAAAAAATTACCAATCCTTGATCTTGGTTCAGGCACAGGTATTTGGTCGATCTTTGTTGCAAAAAAAGGATATAATGCGATCTGTACAGATATTTCCGAAGGGATCCTTGACAGAGCAAAAGAAAGAGTGAGAAAAGAAAAGCTTCAGGGAAAAATAATTGTAGAAACAGCAGACATCTGTGATCTTTCAAAATACAAGACCAATTCTTTTTCATTCGTAATGGCTATCGGAGATATTCTTTCGTATTGCAGTGATGCAAAAAAAGCATTGAAAGAAATAAAACGTGTTACAAAACCCGGTGGAATTTTACTCGGAGATGTTGAGAACCGTTATAAGATCTTTGACGGCAGGCGCGCGCAAAGCTGGAAAGATGTAAGAAGAATATTGAATGGCGGCGATGCGTTCTGGCAGGCAGATAAAAATTCTGTTTCTATACGCCAATATACTCCGACTGAATTGAAAAATCTGCTTAATAAGTCTGGCTGGAAAACCCTTGAAATGAGCCCATCGCACCTGATGTGGTCTTTATTTAATGAACAATTTCTTCAGGAAGCCATAAATTCAAAAGACGGAATGAAAGAAATATTCAAATTTGAAAAGGAATTTTCAAAGGATGTTCATCTTCTTGGAAGCGGGTTTGAGATCCGTTATGTTGCAAAGAATCTGAAATAAGATCTGTTGTTAATTTTCTTGACTTTCATCCCCATTGGATATATAATAACTTATATATTCAATGTGATTTTTATTTATTAAATTTAAGGGAATTATTATATGGCAAAAAAAGAAAATGAATGGACTGAAATATATGCGGCTTCAAATATGGTGGAAGCCCAGCTTCTCAAAGGCAAATTTGAATCCTGCGGTATTCCGGCAATACTAAAATATGAATCAGCCGGCCAGCTTTACGGGATCACCGTTGATGGTTTAAGTGAAGTAAAAGTTTTTGTTCCGAGAGAGTTTGAATCCGAAGCGAACGGAATAATGTCTGAGTTTGAACGAAGCAATATTGCGGGGGCATAAAAAAATTATTTAACATAGTAATAAAAGATGAAATATTAAAATGGAGTGTAAAATGCTTGAAATAGACGGAAGTTTTGGTTTGGGCGGAGGCCAAATATTGCGCACTGCAATGGGTTTGTCAGGATTTACGGGAATTCCCTGCAAGGTTAATAATATTCGGTTAAAACATAAAAATCCGGGTCTACGCGAGCAACATATTCAGATAGCTAAATCCGTATCGCGGGTTTGCAGAGGTAAAATTACCGGGGCAGAGCTTGGCTCAACTGAAATAGAATTTATACCCGGGAAAATACAGGAACAGGAAATAAATATTAAAATAGGCGCTACCGGTTCAATAGGACTTATTTTGCAGTCTATTCTTGTGCCTTTAAGCCAGTCAGGCGTAAAAGTAAAGATCACAGGGGGAGCGACTTGGGGTAAATGGTCCCCCTCAGTAATTTATTTAAAAGATGTCCTGTGCGGTCTTGTTAAAGAAATGGGATATGAAGTAAGCGTGGACATTATCCGCGAAGGATTTTTTCCTGATGGCGGAGGAGAAGTAGAAATAATTACAAAACCTGCAGTATGGAAAGAAATAGATCTTACGCAAAGAGGCGGGGTATTGAGCATTAACGGTATTTCAGTAGCGTCA
>Ga0265297_10004508_pt1 | contig 22712 bp, 17 predicted proteins | sample Munlanlwell13791_FD_192502 | JGI IMG/M metagenome (GOLD analysis project Ga0265297, IMG submission 192502) | Leachate microbial communities from a municipal landfill in Southern Ontario, Canada - Leachate well 137-91 | ecosystem: Engineered > Solid waste > Landfill > Unclassified | place... | reverse complement strand
CAACTGGCGCAACGTTCCGCCGAGTTAAAAGCCCAAGGCAAAACTGTGGCCTTGTGTCACGGCACTTTCGATCTGTTGCACATCGGCCATATCCGCCATTTGCAAAGCGGATCCAGGCAGGCAGACAGCTTGCTGGTCAGCGTCACCGCCGACGAGTTCGTCAACAAAGGGCCGGGGCGACCGGTGTTCAACGAACATCTGCGCGCCGAAAACATCGCCGCGTTGGCCTGTGTCGACCGAGTGGCGATTAATCATGCAGTGACTGCGGTCGAGGTGCTGGATCAGGTCAAACCCGATCTGTATGTGAAAGGCAGCGACTACAAAAGCACCAGCGACGACATCACCGGCAATATCCAGCATGAAAAAGACGCCGTTGAACGTCATGGCGGCCGGATTCTATTTACCGATGAACTGACCTCCAGCTCGACCCGCCTGCTGAACGAATATTTCGAGGTGTTTTCGCCGGAAATTTCCGCCTATCTCGATCAATTCAAGGGAACGGTTGGGGTTACGGACATTATCGGCAAGTTGAAAGGCTTAAGCGGGCTCAAGGTGCTGGTGGTCGGCGAAGCGATCATCGACGAATATCATTACACCTCGCCGCTGGGCCAGACCGGCAAGGGCAATGTGTTCGCAGTCAAATACAACGATTACGAACGTTTTGCCGGCGGCGCAATTGCGGTGGCCAATCATGTCGCCGAATTTGCCGGTAATGTGACCTTGCTGACCGGCTTGGGTGCGACCCAAAGTCATGAGGATTTTATCCGCAGCAATCTGAATCCGGCCATCGAACCGGTATTTTTCTTCAGCCAGGATCGACCAACCATCGTCAAGCGCCGCTATGTCGATGCCGACATCGCCAAGCTGTTTGAAGTGTATTTCTATAACGATGCGCCGCTACCCGAGGAAACCAACGGCAAGATCGTCGCTTGGCTGGATCGGCATCTTGGCGACTACGACGCGGTGATCGTGCCCGATTTCGGCAACGGTTTCATCTCTAATGAAATGGTGGAGGCGCTGGCTAAAGGCGCGAAATATCTGGCGGTGAATGCCCAGGTCAATAGCGGCAATCGCGGTTACCATCTGATTACCCGTTACCCCAATGCCGATTTCTTATCGCTAAACGAGCCGGAATTACGGCTGGCTGTGCATGACAGAAACGGTGCGATTGAAGAACTTGCCGGGCAACTGGCCGACAAGCTGCGAGCCAAGCATGTCGCGATTACCCGAGGCACCAAAGGCGCATTGATGCTGGATAATGACAAAACCGCTTATAAAATTCCGGCGCTGTCCTCGCAAGTGGTGGACAGAATAGGGGCGGGCGATGCGTTTTTATCGGTAGCCGGACTGTGTCTGGCCGGCGGTTTGGAGCCGGAGCAGGCCTTATTTGCCGGTAGCGTAGCCGCAGCGCTGGATGTGCAGATTGTCTGCAACCGCGAGCCGGTCAGGGCGGTCGCCTTGTTCAAATACATCACCACCTTGTTGAAATGACTGCCATGAACTCAGCCGGTGCCGATTTAAAGCAACTCTACTACCAAATGCTCCGTATTCGCCGAGTCGAACAGGCGATTGCCGAGCGTTATCAGCAGCAGGAAATGCGTTGTCCGACTCATCTTTGTATCGGCGAAGAGGCGATTGCAGTCGGCATCTGCGCGCATTTGACGACGCAAGACAAAGTGTTCAGCAACCATCGGGGGCATGGCCATTATTTGGCCAAGGGCGGCGATTTGCGTCGATTGCTTGCCGAGTTGTACGGTTTTGCCGAGGGTTGTTGCGGCGGTCGCGGCGGTTCAATGCATTTGACCGATTTGGCTGCCGGTTTTATCGCTTCCACGCCGATAGTCGGCGGTACTGTGCCATTGGCAGGCGGTTATGCCTGGGCCGAACAGATGAAAAAATCCGGCGCCGCACAGGGATGTGCCAGTGTCGCGGGAGGCACGACTCCATGGATGGAGGAGGTAGAGCGAAGCAGGAGGCCAGAGCCGAGGACGCCGGAAGCGACCAATGTGGTGGTGATTTTTTTCGGCGACGGCTGTTTTGAAGAAGGCGTGATGCACGAAACCATGAATTTTGCCGCATTGAAAAAGTTGCCGTTGCTGTTTGTTTGCGAAAACAATCAATATTCGGTGATGACGCCGTTAGCGGAACGCCAGCCCGAGCGTGACATTTATAAAATAGCGGCCGCGCACGGCTTACAGGCTGCCAGCGGCGACGGCAACAACGTTGAACAGGTGTATGCGCTGGCGCAAGCCGCCGTTGCCAATGCCCGCGCCGGGCAAGGGCCGCAGTTCCTGGAATTGCATACGCACCGCTGGCCGGAACATTGCGGACCCAACGAAGACGATGAGCTGGGCTATCGCAGTCAGGGCGAACTGGCGGACTGGAAGCTGCGTTGTCCCTTGTTGCAAACGAGGCAGGCTTTGCTGGATAAGCGGTTAAGCGACGAGTCGGAGCTGACGGCAATGGAAGCGTCGATTGCCGATGAAATTGAACAGGCTTTCCAGTGGGCGCTGCGAGGCAGTCGTCCATCTATCGACAGCATGGGGCGGCATCTGTATGCGTGATGTTACGGTAATGAGTTATGGCGAGGCGATACGCGAAGCTTTGGATGATGGCTTGACCCAATATCCTGAGATGATCCTGATCGGCGAAGGCGTACCGGACCCGAAAACCATTTTTGCCACCACGCAGGGTTTGCGCGAGAAGTACGGCGCGGAGCGGGTATTGGATATGCCGTTGGCGGAAAACGGCATGACCGGTATCTGCATCGGTGCGGCGCTGGCCGGTATGCGGCCGGTGCTGGTGCATCAGCGCATCGATTTTGCCTTGCTGTCGGTCGATCAATTGGTTAACAACGCCGCCAAGTGGCGTTACATGTTCGACGGACAGCAGCAGGTGCCGCTAGTAATCAGAGTCATCGTCGGTCGCGGCTGGGGGCAGGGTCCGCAGCATTCGCAGAGTTTGCAAGCCATGTTTGCGCAAGTGCCGGGCTTAAAAGTGGTGATGCCGACTACAGCGGGCGATGCCTATCACTTCATGCTGGACGCTATCGCCGATAATAATCCGGTACTGTATATTGAGCATCGCTGGCTGCACCATATCCAAGGCGAGGTCGATAAAAATAGCTCGCGCACTGCGTTGACCGGCGCGGCGCTGTTGCGGCAAGGCGGCGATATTACCCTGGCGGCGTTTTCGCACATGAGTATAGAAGCGCTGAAAGCGGCGACCGTGTTGGCAAAACACGGCGTCGATGCCGAGGTGGTGGACATGCGCTGTCTGACGCCGCTGGATGTCGATAGCGTTGCCCGGTCAATCAGCAAGACCGGTTTGTTGCTGGTGGCGGATTGTGCGCCGGAAACAGCGTCGATGGCGCATAAGCTATTGTCCGAACTGTTTCAGTCGCATGGGCAACATTTGCGACAACCGCCGAGGTTGATCGCCTATCCCAATCATCCGGTGCCGACCTCACACTTTATGGCCAATCATTACTATCCCGGTGCGGAAGAAATCGCGGCTGCGGTGCTGGAGATGTTGGATCAACAGCCGCTAAAACAGATAGTAACAATGGAATTGCAATCCGATTTGGCAAAAGACTTGCCTGACCGCAGTTTCGCCGGTCCTTTTTAACTAACAGAGAAAAATATTAGATCATGGCTAAAGACGACCCAACCAACCGTTTCGGCAACTCCGTTGTAACCTCAATACCCGATAACGTTCCAATGTTCAGCCAGCCTGGGCACAAGTTACGCACCTCCAACCGGATTGTTGACCGCAGTGCCTTGCCGAACAGCGAATACCAGGTGATCGACACCAGTCAGCTGACTAAGCTGCCGGGTCAGAAGCTGGAAACCGTTGTGCATGGCGACCAGCAAGGCATTGTTAGACTGGAGGAAAATAGTGAGTATGATAAATCGGTGCCGAATCAATTTACCGGGCCCAGCTTCCGAACCCAGAAGGAACGTTTCCGTTTCGACGGTCATAAAATGCTTCATCACCTGGATCGAATTCAGGCCTGGCAAAACGGTCAGCGTTTCGCGCCTGTGCATATCGACATGGGGTTGACCAAATTTTGCAATACGGCCTGTCTGTACTGCTATGCAGTCGTGCAGAACATGACCAAAGGCACCATGATCGGCCGCGAAGCGCTACTGCAATTCATCGAGGATTGCGGCAAGCTCGGGGTTAAGTCGCTGGGCTTTATCGGCGACGGCGAACCGACGCTCAATCCCGCTCTTTACGATGCCACGGTGCTGGCCGCCGAGTTCGGCATCGATACCTCGATGGCCACCAACGGCCTGTTGTTGGATATGGACAGGGCGCACGATTTGCTGAAAAACATGAGCTATATTCGTTTCAATCTGTCCGCAGGCACCCCGGAAGGCTTTCGCCGCGTGCATCAGTCCAGCGAAAACAACTTCCGTTTGTTGATCGATAACATCCGGGAGCTGGTGAAAATTAAAAAGGCAAATAACTACAAATGCACGCTGGGCTTGCAAATGGTGCTGATCCCCGAATGTTTCGATGAGGTGTTGGCGGAAGCCGAATTGGGCGCCGAATTGGGTGTGGATTATTTCGTGATCAAGCAGTGCTCGGATTCCGAATACAAGGAAATAGGCATCGATTATGACGCTTATTTGAAAATCGGCGATGTTTTGAAACAGGCCGAAAAATTCAGCAACGACAATTATGTCGTGCAGGTGAAATGGAACAAAATCAACGCTGCCGGTGAAACCAATCTGTATAAAGACGGTTACCGAAAATACGATCAATGTTTCGGTACGCCGTTTTTATTGCAAATTTCCGGCAATGGCAAAATCTATCCCTGCGGGCCTTTCTTTAATAAAGAACGCTTTTATATCGGCGATTTACATCAGGATTCCTTATACGATTTGATTACCCATGGCGAGCGTTACTGGCAGGTGCATAAGGATGTCTCCGAATCGGTGGATGTGCATAAGGATTGCGCGATTGGCTGTCGGCAGGATTATGTCAACAAATTCCTGTGGGATTTAAAAAATCCGCCGGAACATATTAATTTCATTTGATGCGGTTATAAATAGGGACAAGCGATGGTACAAGCAGGCGAAGAAAATCGGCAAGATGACTTAGTTAAGGACATATTTTTCCTTAATATAGAAGACGCTTATTCGGAAGCGTTAAAACAAAATAAGATTGTCGATCAACAAGGCGAGCGCTTGCAGTATTGCTATTACGACGGATTATTGACCGATATAGTGCTGGATAATTTTATCCAGGTACCGGCTGACGATTTTGTTAAGTTTTTTTCGCATAACCGGTTGCCGATACCGCAAGTCATTGCCATTTCCCAGGATGGCGTAGTGCATTTTAACGAGATGCCTGCTGACGTTATTGACGAAATTAAACAATATCGCAGTAAATACAGGGTGGTCGAATCCATTCATTTCGATACCTATTTTGTCGATCCTTTATTGGCGCTTAATGTCGCCAAACAAAAGAACCGGGTTTATTGCGAGCACCCGACCATAGATGGTCTGCAACTATGTTATTACCGGGACGAGTTGCCGGAGCATGGGATTAAAAACCTGGTTCATGTCGAATTACATGATTTTGTCGATTTTTTCATCCTATCCAAACTGCGGTTGCCTGAAATGGTTGAAATACCCGGTGAATTGGAAGAAGAGTTGAAGCTCTCTATACGGGAGGATATGGCGAAAGCCCGGGATGACATCATTAAAAAGCGGACGGCGCTTATTCAGCAATTAACTCAAAAGGCAAAAGCGCAAAAACCGGTCGTTGTTGATGGCGAACCCATGCGGATAGCTATTCTTAGCAGTCGCTTAACAACTGTTATGCAGTACTGTTCCCGAGGTGTGGCGAAAGCATTTGAAAAAAGAGGTTGGCAAGTGCTGTTTCATATCGAAGCGAATGACATGGAAATCAATAATCATATTGACCGTCTTAGTAAATTTATCGACTTCAATCCGCATGCCGTATTTTGTGTTAATGCTTTGTTTAACACTTTTTTTCATGAGGATGTTACCAATATTATTTGGTGGCAGGATTCGATGACGCAAATAAAAAGCCAAGAATTGTTGAACTGGCGGCAGAATGATTTTAATTTTTCTATTTCGCCGGTTTTTGACCGGTATCTTAAGCAGTGCGGCGCCGACACTGTCGAACGTCAACATTTTGTTATCGATGAAGAGCTGTTTTACGTCGACCCGCAGCAAGCGCGGCAGCAGAATATCGTATTCGTCGGCACGTCCTATCGGTCGAAAGTCGATTTTGCAGATGAACAGCAACAGCAAGTCATTGCACAATTGGTTGAAATATTCAACCGAGGCGGATGTTTTGACTCGCAGACGATAACAAGCATCGCTGAAAACTCACCTGTTGAGTATGACTTTGTGTTTTGGGCACTGTTGCATTATGTGGTCAGGGATTATTCAATAAAGTGGCTTTGTCAAAATGCAACATTACCGGTGGAGATTTACGGGCGTCATTGGGAACACGATCCGCTGGTTGCGCCTTTTTTTCGTGGCGAGCTAGTTCATGGCGTCGAGGTTGCCGGCGTATATCGTTCTGCAACTTATGCGATTGTTTCCCATCCGTTTGAAATTAACTCACAGCGTCTTGCCGAGGTTGCTGCCTGCGGCTGTATACCGGTGGTTTACGATTGCCGGGATGTCGCGGAGAAACCGCATTGGGACGATTATTGCCTGTTCTTCAAAACCGAGGAAGATTTAAAAAATATTATCGACAACCGCTTGATGCCCTCTAAATCACCCATATTGCTGACGCAGCATTTTACCTACGATGCGGCTGTCGATCATTTTATTGAGAAATCGGCGATAAAGACGTTAATCAGTTCCCCTGCCGTCGATGCGGTTGCAACCCAAACTGAGTCGGTTTTATTTGAGTTGTTTGGCGATAACGTGATTTTGCACAGTCGAACGCCAAACACAATACAGACATGCCGGGATAGATTACTAAAAAATATGGCGATTTTAAAAAATAATCGTCATGAATTATATAACCGGCTGATTGAGGGAATACAAGGTAAAAAGATCGACATTGCGATCGACAAATTAATCGAATCGGAATATTGGGAAGTATCCTTAGTTATAAACGGCAACAATTATTACCAATTGGATAATGTTGCGTTACTGGGTAATTGCCAGCTTATTCGTGATAATTCAACTTGCTATCAGCGGGAAAATACCAGTTGCTATGTATTACTAAGCCTGGGTTCCGGTTATGAATTATTAGAGGCTTTTAAAAACACCGAGCGGCCAATCCCGGAGATGGCGGAATTCGAGGTGCCTGTTTATATAATAGAGCAGGAATTCGGACTATTTGTGTTGAATATGCTGCTTCATGATTGGGAACAGATAATCACGTCAAAACGCATCCAGTTCTTTTATGATAAGGCTATAGATCGATTTTATCTGGAGCTACAAAAAAACCAAGCGGCATTGCCCACCGTTTTGCTGGATATGAAAGCGCAGGGCGATTTAAAGGCCGGGCAAGTGCTTGAGTTTGTTAATCGGGCCGAGTTGCAGCGCAATCAGCGTCATGCCGCTAATTTACAGGAAATCAATAAATATTATGGCCGAATAACCGACTCCGAATGGCGGGATAAATTCAAGGCCGAAAATATTGCTTCGCTACGGGTCATGGGGTTTATATCCCGGTTTTCGAGTTTTCTGAAATATTGCATGCGTGATTTGATGGACGGCTTTGATAGAACCGGCGCGATGACTACCATTTGCATTGAAGAAGAAAATTATTACCTGAGTAGTATTGAACATTTTATCGATGAGATAAATCGTTTTAAGCCGGATATTATTTTAACGATTGACCATTTTCGTCATGAATTTGATGGCGTGCCTGAATCGATTCCTTTTGTAAATTGGATTCAGGATTTGCTGTCTAATATTATGGATAATAAAATTCCGCTAAAGACGCGTGATTTTACCTGCGTTATTGCAAAAGATTGGCTGGGACTTAAGCAATTTCCTGTGTATGCTGATAGTGATATTTATTTTCTTCCTTTAGGTTATAACGATAAGGTATATTATCCTGTTGAAGATATTAAAGATTACGATTGTGATGTTTTATTGGTAACCCATTTGGTTGATCCTGCGATTACGTTTGAACCTATTCGTAATCCTCATGTGTACGATTTCCAGCTTAACGAAAGAGAAATGGAGTTGGTTGAAAACGGTATTTTTTCCAGGCAAAATTTATTTGATATTTATGTCATTATAGAATCTTGTTGCAAGCAAATGGATATGCAAACGTTTCATGAGTTTTGTACGATAAAACCAGATGATAATCGGAAACGGTTTAATGATTTGCTGGAAGTTCATGGTTTGGAGTTGGTCGAAGAAACTGTTGATGTAATTTTAAGAACACGTCTTCATTATGAATTTTTAACGCGAATGAAAGCATGGCCCATATCGTTGTTGATTGATTCTGGATATGATTTTGATATTCATATCTATGGTAATAATTGGGATAAATATAAAAAATTCGCGCCTTATGTAAAAGGTGTTGCTGAAAATGGCTCTGTTCTCAATAATATTATGAATAGGGCGAAAATCTGTCTTAATGCAAGCCCCGGAATGACATTGCACATGAGAGTGTTAGAGATAATGGCATCCCGCTCATTTATGTTGACTAGAAATATGCTCAACGATAGCTCGAGAATAACTGACTATTTCGATAATGATGAGATTGTTTTATACAAAGATGAAGCCGATTTTGTTAATAAAGTGGTTTATTACCTGGATGCTGAAAATGAGCGCAATGCAATTGCCGCCCGTGCATATAAAACATTATCCGAGAAGTTTTCTTACGCAGTTATTTCTACTCAGATATTGAAATTGATTGAACTTAGACTTTAACGTGATAAAGCAATACAACAATCATAAACTATTGTAAGACTAAATTGTTGGCAAGGCTTCTGGCAAAGCGAGCTGATCCACGCATGTTTTTTTGAAAGTATTAGGAGACGCCAAATGGCAATTAATGGATGCGAACTCAAGATAATTGAGTTGTTCGTGAAAAATATTCAGCTCAAAATTACTCGTCGTCCGAGAGTGTTATTTCTTGGCTATCCCGATATTCTGGCAACAGAAAAGACATTCTCCAATCTAAATTTGACTGTTGATTGGGCCAGTATTGCCAAGAGGAGTGATAGCAGAAAGATATGGAAAGATCATGGGAAAGATTTAGGTGACTACCCCATGTGTGAGGCAAAATCATTATTAAACGCACTTAATGCCGAGTGCGTAATCGTAGATGCAATAAGTTGGGGTGGAGAAGATTTTGTAGTTGATCTCAATTTGCCATTGTCAGAAGAATTGGCAAAGCGATTGGGCTCCTTCGACCTGATAGTCGATCCTGGGACCGTTGAACATTGTTTCAATATTGCACAAGTTTTTATCACTATCAACAAGCTTGTGGCGCCATTAGGCTATGTCTATCATCAGGTGGCGGTGGCATTTCCAAACCATGGGTTTTGGAGTATTAGCCCTACGGCCTTATTTGACTTTTATGAGAGTCGAAATTATGTTTTAGGTTTACCATATATTTGGCGGGGTTCTTGTGATCAACAAGGCTTTGAACCGAGATTTCAAGAGATCTTGCCATTTGCCCCTCTTACGGAGGTGGCTTCACCATTGGGAGGCAGCTTTGTTTTTCAGAAATCTGCCAATGAAACTTTAGAAACACCAGAAAATTTCTTTCCCATTCAACGATGCTATTCCGGTAGGTCAAGAGATATTTCAATGACGGACTTTTTTGGAAATGGATTACCAGAAAGTCATAGATCACGGCTTCAAAAATAATTTAGGCAGTATCGTAGAAATGATGGTTTTGTCTCGAATATATAAAAGGCATGGGGCAGGTTGCCGTAAAGCGCTCGCTGTAAATATGGTGTTCTCACTCAATATGCGATTTTTGGATAAATGCTAATTACGCATATATCAATTTTTCTACCAAACGATACCAGTTTCTACCGCAGGGTATTTAGATGTCTGGAAAAATCGTTTGAACAGGCTGGAGTTAAAGTTTCCGGGGGATGCAGATTGTTGACCGAATCGGAAATGTATTTGTGGCTTAGCAATAACAAACCGGATGCTGTTTTTGAGATGAATCGTGTCAAAGATGATATTCCAATATTGCACGATTTTAGCATCCCACATATTACATGGATTGTTGATTTTAAGGGGAGAACTGGAAATCATATAAGAGGCAGCGATATTACCTATTTTTTCGATCCGGGTTGGAATATAAATTATGATGTTGGGGGCATGCAAGATTGGTTGCCCCCAGGCGCATGCACTAAGACGTTTACTCCGCTTCAGTTGAATTATGGTATTGAAGCTGAGTTCAGTTTTATTGGTCATATTCCAAAATCATGGTCTGATGAAGAATTGAGCAGAAAGATAGATTCGGACTCTGATGCAACATTCGAAATGTTACTGCGTGACTATCAGAAATATTTAGAGGGCTCAAAATTTGTAATAAAAACCCATAATGATCTTGAAGATATTATTAAAAATATTTGCAAGAAATTATCCATTAAAGAAAGTAGTCTTGATGCCGAAATATATTACGATTTGATCGAAAAAACAAAGCGATTGAGTAACAGAGTAGAGTTGCTGAATTTTGCGTTAAAAAAGTCAGAGTCCGTTGCTATTTATGGCTCGACAAACTGGAAAGAATGGCCTGATTACCAGAAATATTATAAATATTTTATAGATTGCCCTAATGAAATAAATGTAATTCATCAATCATCAATGATTAATTTGCATGATGGCGTTAGTTTTCATTTTCGGGCCATTGATTGCATGGCTTCAGGTGGAGTCATTTTTTGGTACGATAATAGTAGTGTAAAGGTGGAGCAAGGATTGCATAATTTTTTTGACGATCAATGGCATTTTTACGCGTTTCGGCAAGATGATTACAATGAAGTCTACGAGGATTTTAAACGGAATAGTGACTCCAAAAAACGAAACAAGGCTAAAAACGAGATGATAAGTCTAATTAACTCGTACCATACTTGGGATCACAGAGTTAATAAGATTATTAAGGATATTAGAGCTCTTTGATTTGATCAGAATATATTATTGATCTTTGCTAGGTTATTATTCGCAAGTAAATGGTTCTGTTTTTCGTTAGGGTATGATTAAACAATGAGTTACAGATCAGGAAAATCAATTCAACTGAAGTTAGTTGTTTAACAGTAGTCTTTAGGAAATTCTTAAAAATTACTTTTTGAAAGTTTTCAATATGGAAAACCCAATTAATTACAATCTAAAAAATGCCTAAATGATGGATTTTAATAGGTTCTCTTAATATAAATATGGAATAAAGGTAGATAGAAATTATGCAAGATAAAACTCTCTCTCTAATAGAGGAAATACCGCGGCCGCTATCCGATTTAGATGCGCAGCTCTTTTGTGAGCAGGGATTTATTGCCATTGACAACTATTTTGATAGTAATTTACTGGCGCGTGTAACAGATGAATGGTTGCGGTTCACTCAGAGTGAAATAGCTACATTTTTACCGAAAAATAGGCCGGCGGCTGTGTTTTGGAGACATGTGCAGGGAGATGTTAAACGCATCAGGCCGCTTGAGGAATTTGAAGCACTTTCTGAGCTTGCTTTGGGCGAGCAAGCAAGTAGTCTTGCTCGCCAGCTTGCTTATGACAGCCAGGGCGAAACAGAGCTAAGACTTCTTGAAACTATTGTTTTTTCAAAACCACCTAATGAAGGTGGGTTGCTTAGTTGGCATCAGGATTCTCCATTTTTTCCATTTGACCCTCAAAATCAGATCGCGCTGTGGATTCCGCTTGATGATGTTGATGCCTCGAATGGCGGTCTTGAGTATGCTGTAGGTAGTCATAAAACGGGTAGTAGCGCCCCTTTTGACCTTCATTCGGGAAAAGATTTGAGTAACAGCTGTTTGGCTCCTTTGGATTGTGTTGGTGGAGACTTTGAAATTTCCGGTCTTAAGCTTCGTGTGGGTGGTGCGGCTGTTCATGACGGTCGGACTTGGCATCGTTCATTGCCCAATAATTCGGTGGATAGACAACGTCGCGCCATTTCGTTGCGTTACCTTGTGGGGCAAACTCGATATGCGCCTCGACAAGGTACAGCCTCAAGTATGAATATTCAAGTTGGAGTCTCTCCTGGAGAGATTATTAATAGCCCTTCATTTCCCCTTGTTTAATATCGTATTTTTAAATACGTTTTCATTTATGCGAAAAGAGATATCAGGAAGCTCATAATGGCATCTACACAACCTATATTTAAGTGTCACTCATGTGAATTCGAGGGGCTTCGTAGCTTTGAGAAATCGGAAAATCTTCTGGCAGTGACTTCGGATTGTCGTTCATGGGAAAATAAATTCGTAGTGGGAATTTGTCCGCGATGCGGTTTAGTCCAAAAGGTTATAGATGAATCATGGAAAGAATCCACTAAACGTATTTACTCAACCTATGATCTTTATCACCAAAGTATAGATCGGAGTGAACAGCTAATCTTTGACCAAGATATAGGAGATGCATTACCTAGATCGGAAGTTATGTTTCGCAACTTTTTCAGAAAATTTAAGATACCCGAGAGTGGGCGTTTCTTGGATTTAGGTTGCGGGACAGGACCCACATTGAAAGCATTTTCGGGGCAAGTACAAAATTGGAGTTTATTTGGTTTCGATCCTCATCTTCCTGACCGGGAACGTGTCTTAAAGATCCCCAATGTTTGCGATGTGTATGAAGGGGAGTTGGCTGACATCGATAGCACTTTTGATCTTATAACTGCTGTGCATGTGCTTGAGCATGTAACCAATCCCCTCTCTTTTTTGAAAAGTATGCGTGAGCGTATGCACGAGCATAGTCTTGCCATACTACAGGTTCCTTATTTTCCAGATTCGCCTTTTGATATTTCCATTTTTGATCATTGTTCTCATTTCTCCAAACAGAGTATTGAAACTTTATTTGCGCGTGCAGGTCTACAAATTGAATACCTGGATACGCAATTGATACCAAAGGAAATCAGTATTGTTGCGCGCAGAACGGAGGTTCCAATACCAGTAAATCAAGATAATAACTTGCTTTCTCAGCAAAGCGTCATTGTTGAGGCCAGTATTGCTTGGCTTTCCGCTTTTCAGGAGCAAGCCCTCGCGACAAAAACCGATGCACTAGGCGTTTTTGGGACTTCAATAGGAGCCAATTGGCTTTATGGGATTTTATATGACCGTATTGCCTTTTTTGTGGATGAAGATCCTCTGCGCTATGGCCGGGAATATAGAGGACGTTATGTTTATGCGCCGAAAGACGTACCGCAAGGAAGTATGGTTTTAATGCCACTCCCCCGGAATATTGCTAGTCAAATCCGAGGGCGTTTAAAACCCAATCAGTATGACTTTGTACTGCCTCCAGAAGTCACATTAGATAGTTAATTGTAGAGTATTTATTTTTCATACAGGTAAAACATGAAGAAATTTGATGGTTTTCGAAAAACTGGTATTGATGAAGAGGTGGAAGATTACATTAGTACTCATTGCAATCAGCATAATATTGATGTTTTAGAGGCTGTTAAATTATTTCCTGTTCTTGCTAGGCGGCAATGGCTGAAACGATTTCTTGCGCACGCGGAATTATTTAAGAAAACACTTAATGTACCAGGGGATATAGTGGAGCTAGGTGTGTTTCGAGGTCTCGGACTAATGACTTGGGCGAATCTACTTGAAATTTACTGTATTGGCGACCGTACCAAGGTTATATATGGATTTGATAACTGGTGTGGATTTACTGAGTTTTCAGGAAAAGATGGAAAGCAGGACAATGCAGTAAATAAAATTTTAGGAGGATATGATTGCTCTTCTTACAAAGAAGAGCTTAAGTCAGCGATTGATATATTTGATAGTGACAGATTTATTCCTTGGAAGAAACGTGTGGAGCTGATTGATGGGGATATACAGGAGAGTGTTCCGAGCTTTATTGAGGAAAATCCCGGAGTCCGCTTTTCATTTGTGCATTTCGATTGTGACCTTTACACCCCAACTAAAATAGCGCTCGAAGCTATCTGGCCCAAAGTGAGTAGAGGAGGGGTTGTGCTGTTTGATGAATATGCCCTTAAAGAATGGGCTGGAGAAAGTCAGGCGGTAGATGAGTTTTTTGCGGATAAATTAGATGTGCGTGTGGAAACACTTGATTGGAGTAATTCGCCTGCTGGATACGTAGTTAAACCATGAGCGTCATTTCAGATGAAAATATTACAATCTGAAATTGAAACGATTGATGCTATAAGACCTAATGCATTGATGGTCTTTGGGGATAATTGGCAGCATATTCTTGAGTTGGAATCACTGAATTACGAAGTCTTTGCTCGTTCACTGGTTGAGTGTGTCACAGAGCAAAATTGTGGCAATAGAATTGTGATTCGTGGAATATCGCCTGTGACGCGGCTAATATGTGAGCGACTTGTGGAGCTTCCATATGATTTAGCGATAGATCCGTTAGGAAGAAAAACTAATGAGCAAGAAATGTATAGAGTTCCCTTGCGATGCGATGCGTCTTTTTCGGATATATATATTAACGTTTTTCCGCAAGATAAGTCCTTTATAAACCAAGAACATAAGCCGGTGCTCGATTTGCGTAACTTGGATGTTCAGCGGTTTTATACTGTTTTTCTTGAAAATCATCGCCAAAAATTAGCTGAAACACTAAATGGGTATATAGCTTCCGATCAGAATTTGATTATCTTCGTTTCAAAGAATGCATATTACAACCAGCTTAGGATGAGTACGGCTTTACGGCGTAAAGGCTTTCGTACTGTAGCCGTTATTTTTAATCCAGATCTTGAGGGACATAAATCAGGCTATTTTGATGATGTTATTACAACAGATTTACTGAGCTTCATTTTATGGTTGCGAGAAGCAAAAAACGTTGTATTGCACACACAAGGTTGGCTTTTTCGTTATCATATCCCTGTTTTGATAGATGCATTTCTTCCTCCTCATTGCACCCAAGTTGTAGAGTTGATGGACTTGAACTCATTTTTGCTTCCAGAAAATCAGATGGAAGAGTTGCTTCCTTATATGCAAGCAACTTGGGGAGAGCATGTTGAGCAAGATCAGCGTCTCCAAGTTAAATGCGAACAATATATTGCCAATAATTGTGATGGTATCATCTATCAAGGCAGCGATCGTCATATTGATATATTCGGAGCCAGAGGGAGTGATAGGGAGGCGCGGTGGTTACAGTTTTTATCGTATCCTTTGGCTGATTTCTTTTCAAATAGACAACCGCATGTTGAGCAATCGAGCTCATTGAGGCCACGGCTTGTATTTGCCGGTGGCATTCCCCCTATCAATTCCAAGCATCCAGCAGAGATATTCGGCGATGCGCAAATGGTGGACACAGTAGGAACCATTCTAAAACAAGGGCTTATGCTTCATGTATATAATAATCCGTTAAGAATCCCTAGTGTCGATTATCCACATCAATATGCTCAACACATTGAGTTTGAAAGGCGGTACAGCGAATACCGTTTTTTTAGGGGGGAGATGCCGTGGAAGATTGCAAATATTCTAGCAGAATATGATCTTGGCCTCATCGCTTATGATTACAGTGATGAATTATTAGTAGGGCCGGAACATTTTAAAACGCTTATACCTGCGAAACTATTTATGTATTTGGAAGCAGGGCTACCCATACTTGTTAGCAGAAGAGCGGAAGCAACAGCTGAATTTGTTGAGAAGAACGGTTGCGGGATCGGTATTACAGATTCTGAATTACATTCTTTGCCGGAATTTTTACGCACGATAGACTTAAGCGCTTTACGTCGTGGAGCTTTGGAAGCCAGGCAGCGACTTTCAATTGATCAAGAAGTACATAGGCTCATAAATTTTTATGAAAGTTGTAGCGGATGAACGCCTGAAGCGATAATAGAATCGATACCATCCTAAACTCGATTAATGATCGTCTGTACAGATGGGTTCACTATAGTTTTTACGTAGGCCTGAATTATGCCAGAAATTATGTTTTATTTATCACCATCGGCTCTTGATAAGAATATTAATTACCATATTAAATCTGATATTGATGAGAATAACCGTTGTCTTGTTAACTTTATTGTTGCTCAGTTCCCTATTTGCCAAGGAGAATGCGATGATGTGATCGTTGTCTCTAATGCATGGTGGCGGTTGAATTTAACTCTATATCCAAGTATCCATATTTTGCTATATCCAGATGGGTATTTGTGGGGGTATAGTGACATGTTGTCCTATGATTGCTTGACGCAGGTGTCTGTGCTGAGTAATAAAATTTATATCGAGCATGATGAATATAAAGAGTCCGATAAGGATTTGCTTACTTTTTTACAGAAATCGGCAAAAGGTCATTCTAGTGAAGTTGAATATTGCCTTCGGTTATTGAGTGATCAGCCCAGTATCGATCTTTACAGCTCTTTAATCTATTCAGACGTTAATGTAATAGCCAAGAGATATCTGAATAATGTTCTCAAAAAAGTACAGTATTTTGAATATATTAATTATTTTCAGGATATGGTTGTCATTAATGCTGGGGTTGGCGAGGGGTTTGAAATACCCTATTTCGAAGGATTAACCCGTCATAGTTGCGAAGTTTATAATATTGATCCATCTGGATATGATAATCTTTCTAACAGTGCTCGAGGTTTAGTTGAAGAAGTATGCTCATCTCGTTACTATGAAATAAGGAAGGTTTTGTGGGATGTGTGCGGATCAGTTTCTATTCCTGTTTATACTGATGGTGGCGTTCTTTCTCAATATTATAATAATAATATGCATGATTTTCCTGTTGAATCATTTGAAGCAATTACTGTGGATGAGCTTGTTAAGGAATATGCTGTTACCAAAGTTGATTTAATTAAGATGGATATTGAAGGTGCCGAGCCGAAAGCGTTGTTGGGTGCTATTAATACAATTAAAAAACATAGGCCGCAACTTGCCATTTCAATTTATCACTGGCCCAGTCATTATTGGGAAATACCCATTTATTTGAGTGAACATCTGGATGATTATTCGTTTTATATTGGACATTATTCTCCTGGTCGATGGGAAGTGATTCTTTATGCATTACCCAATTAACAAGGTTCTGTGCTGCTAGCAATATAACTATGTTTGTCCATATTCTGTCGTGACCTCCAATTTTTTTTTCGGATGTTTCTATTAACCCCCAATGTAGTTGTGTCGATTAATTATGCAGATTTGCACCTTGATCATTATTCCCGCTCGAAGTGGTTCTAAAGGAATACCTGATAAAAACATAAAATTGCTGGGAGATAAGCCATTGATTGCTTGGACGGCTAGGGCAATACAAAAAGCAAATCTTAGCAACTGCATTGCCATTTTATCGACGGATTCCGATTGCTATGCAAAAGTTGGATGTGATGCTGGTTTGCGCGCTCCGTTTATTCGTCCAGTTGAGTGCTCAAATGACAAGGCTTCAGCGGTTGCTGTTGTAGAACACGCTCTGCACTGGTTTGAGGATGAATATCATTATTTGCCTGAACAAGTGATGTGGTTGCAGCCAACTTCCCCTTTTCGGTCATCTGCTATAATTGAACAGGCTTTAGAGTTGATGGAAAGGCGGCAAGCGGATGGGGTGATCGGTTGTAAAGAAATACACCGGGACCTGACTACCTTGTTTAAAAGTAATGATGGTTTTTTAACGGCTCTTTCCAATGACAAAGCTATTCAAACCCGACGGCAGGAAGTAGCGCCGTTACTGACACCCAATGGCGCCATGTATCTTTGCAAGACATCGGTTTTACAGGAAAAGAAATCGTTTTATTCCGAACGTACCGTACCGCTGGTGATGGATGCTGTTATGAGTCTGGATATTGATACATTAACCGATTGGGCAATGGCCGAAGCTTTCGTAAAAGAAAAATTAGTCGAATGATGACACCGTAAAGTTATGGCAAATATATTAGTGACAGGAGCTGATGGTTTTATCGGTTCGCATCTTACAGAAATGCTTGCCAAACAAGGGCATCAAATCAAAGCATTATCTCAATACAATTCGTTTAACCATTGGGGGTGGCTGGAAGAAGTCGATTGCCTGGATCAGATAGAAGTACTGAATGGCGATGTAAGAGACCCGCATTACTGCAAACATATTACCAAAGGTGTCGATGTTATTTATCATCTGGCGGCGTTGATAGCGATCCCATATTCCTATGTAGCTCCCGACAGTTATGTCGATACCAATATCAAAGGCACCTTAAATATTTGCCAGGCTGCTTTGGATAATCAGGTTCAGCGGGTGATACACACCTCAACCAGCGAAGTCTATGGCACTGCCCAGTATGTGCCTATCGATGAAAAACACCCCATGCAGCCGCAATCGCCGTATAGCGCCAGTAAAATTGCCGCCGATGCGATGGCGATGAGTTTTTACAATGCCTTTGAATTACCGCTGACTATAGCGCGTCCTTTTAATACTTACGGGCCGAGGCAATCGGCAAGAGCCGTCATTCCTACTATCATTACCCAGATTGCCGGCGGCAAAAAACAAATCCAATTAGGCGATGTATCGCCAACGCGGGATTTTAATTATGTGGAAGACACCTGTCGCGGCTTTATTGCGCTTGCCGAGTCGGATAAAACCCTTGGCGAGACGGTGAACATCGGCTCCAATTTTGAAATATCGATAGGCGATACCCTTAATATCATTAAAAACATCATGCATAGCGATGTGGAGTTTATTGTCGATGAGCAGCGTTTACGACCTGAAAAGTCCGAAGTGAACCGACTCTGGTGTGATAATAAAAAAATTAAAGCGCTAACCGGTTTTGAATCAAGGATTGATATAACAGAGGGCTTGCTGTTAACGGTGGACTGGTTTTTAAATCCGGAAAACCTGAAAAAATACAAATCCGGTATCTACAATGTATGACGACTGCAAGGACGCAGGAGGTAGAATAATGCATGGAGCGATTGCCGAGGATTTCATTCGTTTTGTCAGGGAAATTTATCAGACTGATGAATTAATACCCTTGCATGAGCCCCGGTTTCAGGGCAGGGAAAAAGAATACCTGATTGACGCCATAGACAGCACTTTTGTGTCCAGTGTCGGGCAATACGTTGACCGGTTTGAAGCGGATTGCGCCAAATATACCGGGGCAAAATACGCTGTGGCTACGGTTAACGGCACCGCGGCGTTGCATGCGGCATTGTTGCTGGTCGGTGTTAAGCGGGATGAGGAAGTGATTACCCAGGCATTAACCTTTGTCGCAACCTGCAATGCCATTCATTATTGCGGCGCCGAGCCGGTTTTTGTCGATGTGGACAGAACGACCTTGGGGCTTTCCGCTCAGGCTCTGGAAGATTATTTGGATGAGTTTGCCGAACACCGCAACGGCGAGACCTGGAACAAACAAACCGGCAAACGGATTGCCGCCTGTCTGCCCATGCATACGTTCGGGCATCCTGCTGATATGGGCAGGATTGTCGAAGTGTGTGGAAAATATCATATCCCGGTGGTTGAAGATGCCGCAGAAGCGCTGGGCAGTACGTTGAATAATCAGCATTGCGGAACCTTTGGTCGAGTAGGCGTTTTAAGTTTTAACGGTAATAAAATCATGACTACCGGCGGCGGTGGAATGATTTTGACCGACGATGAAACCTTGGCCAAACAGGCCAAGCATTTGACCACGACAGCAAAACAACCGCACTCATGGCAATTCATACATGATCAAGTGGGCTTTAATTACCGGATGCCCAATCTTAATGCCGCATTAGGCGTGGCGCAGCTTGAATGTGTGCCGCTGTTCGTCACCAAAAAACGCGAGTTGGCTGCACGGTACATTGAGTGGAGTCAACAAAATGGATTTCAGTGCTTTATTGAGCCGGAAGCCGCATATTCGAATTACTGGTTAAATGCGGTAGTGCTTGAGAATCTCTCCGAGCGGGATGCTTTTTTAAAGGCAACCAATGAACAGGGGATAATGACCCGGCCAATTTGGGAACCCATGCATCGATTACCCATGTATCGGCATTGCCGGAAAGGTGTGTTAGTCAACACGGAGTGGGCGGCTGAGCGGATTGTGAATATCCCGAGCAGCGTGATCTGATGCAGCAGGTAAAGCGTAAAATTTGCGTAGTCACCGGTTCCCGCGCTGAATATGGTCTGTTGTACTGGCTGATGAAGGAGATCCAGGACGATTCGGCTTTGGAATTGCAGATTATCGTTACCGGTATGCATCTTTCGCCGGAATTCGGCTTAACCTGGAAGCAGGTAGAGCAGGATGGTTTTATTATCCATCGCAAAGTGGAGATGCTGCTGTCATCGGATACGCCGGTCGGCATCAGTAAATCGATAGGCTTGGGCGTCATCGGTTTTGCCGATGCGCTGGAATGTTTGCGGCCGGATGTGCTGGTGGTTTTAGGCGATCGTTTCGAGATTTTTGCGGCGTGTCAGGCGGCTATGACGCATCGCATTCCGATTGCTCATATTCACGGCGGCGAAATAACAGAAGGCGCGGTTGACGATGCCATTCGCCACGCCATTACCAAAATGTCCCATTTGCATTTTACTGCGACTGAAAGTTACCGGCAGCGGGTCATTCAGTTGGGCGAGCAGCCGCAACGGGTTTTTAATGTGGGTGCGCCGGGTCTGGATAATATTTTTCGTTTGCAACTGCTGGATAAACCGCAGCTTGAACAAGCCATTGGTTTTAAGCTGGGCAAGCGTAATTTGCTGGTCACTTTTCATCCTGTCACCTTGGAAAATGCCACGGCGGCATCGCAATTTGGCAATCTTCTGAAAGCCCTGGATTGCTTTGACGATAGCCACATTATTTTTACCCTGCCAAATGCGGATGCTGACGGTCGCGTGATTATCGGCATGATTGAACAATACCGGCAGCGCTTCCCCGAACGAATAGCGTCTTTTGTATCGCTAGGGTCGTTACGTTATCTTTCCGCGCTCAAATATATGGATGCTGTCATAGGCAATTCATCCAGCGGCTTGATAGAAGCTCCGGCTTTTAAAATTGGCACGATCAATATCGGCGACCGGCAAAAAGGGCGGCTTTGCGCGGACAGCGTGATTCATTGCGGACCTGAAGTTGATGCGATTGTGCAGGCGTTCAACCGGCTTTTTTCCGAGAAATTTCAAGAATCATTGAAGACGGTCGAAAACCCTTATGGCAACAGTGGCGCATCGGCAAAAATAAAAGAGCTATTGAAGTCTCAATCTTTGGACGGCGTATTAAAAAAGAGCTTTTATGATCTTGGTAATGGGGAATAAGCGATGAGTACCTTTATTATTGCCGAAGCCGGCGTCAACCATAACGGCAATCTGGAAACAGCGCGCCAACTGGTTGACGCCGCTGTTGCAGCGGGCGCGGATGCAGTCAAATTTCAGACGTTTAAGGCTGAAAACCTGGTTACCCAACATGCCGGGAAAGCGGCATATCAAAAAATCACCACGGATGCCGATGAAAATCAGCTGACGATGTTAAAGCGGCTGGAATTGAAATATGAGCTGCATTTTCAGTTATTAGCCTATTGTCAGAAGCTGGGGATTGAATTTTTATCGACGGCATTTGATTTTGAAAGTCTTGATTTTCTTGTGCGCGAGCTTGGCGTCGAAACGCTTAAGGTTCCTTCAGGAGAGATCACTAACGGACCTTTTTTGTTGGCGCATGCGCAAACCGGTAAACCCATTATTTTATCGACAGGTATGGCGACTTTGGGTGAGGTTGAAACAGCCTTGGGTGTGCTGGCATTCGGTTATCTTGCGATCGCCGGCGATACCGGAAGTGCGGGATCGCTGCAACAACGGCACCCCTCCAGTAGCGCTTTTCAGCAAGCCTATAGTTCGGCGCAAGGTCAGGCTGTGTTGCGGGAAAAAGTAACTTTATTGCACTGTACTTCCGAATATCCAACGCCTATGGAAAATATTAATCTGAAAGCAATGGATGTTTTACAGCAGGCTTTTGGCCTGAGAGTGGGTTATTCGGATCACAGTGTAGGTTTGGTTGTGCCTGTTGCGGCGGTGGCCCGAGGCGCGACAGTCATCGAAAAGCATTTTACGCTGGATAGAACCCAACAAGGTCCCGATCATAAAGTGTCTCTTGAACCTGATGAGCTTAAAGCGATGGTTCAAGGTATCAGGGATGTTGAAAAAGCTTTGGGGCAGGGGCTTAAAGGTCCTCAGCCGATGGAGCTGGAGAACCAAAAGGTCGTTCGTAAAAGTCTGGTTGCAAGATGCTCTATTTCTTCAGGGGAATGCTTTACTGAAACAAATTTGACCATAAAGCGTCCCGGAACAGGAAAAAGTCCAATGGATTATTGGGCGCTGTTGGGTGAGTTGAGCAATCGTAATTACGATGCAGATGAATTGATTTAAAGGATGTAATGACTAAACCTATCATTATCTTGGGCGGCGGTGGGCATGCTAAAGTCCTGGTAGATATTCTTCATCGGCTGAATTGTCGACTATTAGGTATTGTTGATCCAAATCAATCTATAGGATGCGTGTTACTGGGACTCAATGTTCTGGGCTCGGATAATGTGGTATTTGATTATTCGGCGGCAGAAATTGAACTGGTTAACGGCGTGGGTTCGCTCCCGAAAGATAAAGGTTTGCGACCCAGATTATTTAATACGTTTAATGCCAAAGGTTACCGCTTTAAAACCCTGGTTGATCCAACCGCGTTCA
>Ga0265297_10004507_pt1 | contig 22715 bp, 21 predicted proteins | sample Munlanlwell13791_FD_192502 | JGI IMG/M metagenome (GOLD analysis project Ga0265297, IMG submission 192502) | Leachate microbial communities from a municipal landfill in Southern Ontario, Canada - Leachate well 137-91 | ecosystem: Engineered > Solid waste > Landfill > Unclassified | place... | reverse complement strand
GAAATTACCGATTTTTTTATTATTAATGGTTGCTCCGTACGATTCGCAGCAATCCTCAATCATGACGATTTTTCTATTACCAATAATTTTTTTTATTTTTTTTATATTAGCGGGAAAACCGATCAGATGAGTGATGAAAACAGCCTTTGTTTTGGAAGTTATTTTTTTGGCTAAAAAATCATAGTCAAAAGAAAAGTCCTCAAGATTAACATCAACGAAAACCGGTTTCAAACCGAGCTGGAGTACTGAAGAAATATCAGTGATCCAAGTCACAGCAGGAACGATAATCTCATCATCCGGCTGCCAGTTATAAAGATCGCGTAAAAGATCGAGGATGGCGAGATTAGCCGAGCTGCCTGAATTAACAAAAACGCTGTATTTTACATTTTGCCATTGAGACCATTTTTTTTCAAATTTCTTGACTTCAGTGAACTGAGTATATCTTTTGGTTGTTTTAATAAAAGAAATAAGTTTCCCGATATTTTTCTGATCAATTATATTTTCCTGAAGTTTCCAAAAAAATCCTTTTTGTTTTAGCATGAAGAATATTTTACATCAATATTTCTAATATTGTTTTGGCAATTGCATCAGCCGAAATCCCGTGTTTTTCACGAAGGTAATTTTGATCGCCAATAATCTTCAAGTATTTATCCTGAACACCGAATTTTTTGAAAATCAACTGTTTGTTAATTTTTGATTGACTGATAACATCAGCCACTGCGCTTCCCAATCCGCCGATAACATTGTGTTCTTCAATGGTGAAAATAGCTTTTTTGTGTTTAATACAATCTTCGATGATATCTTTGTCAAGCGGTTTAACAGTGTGCATATTGATAACTTCCGAGCTTATTCCTTGATGCTCAAGAATTTTAGCTGCCTTTACAGCTTCATCAATAATCGTGCCAACAGCGATTAAACTGATATCTTTGCCATGATTGACAATATGACCTTTCCCAAGTTTAACTGCATAGTTGTTTTCCGGCATTGGTTCCTTACCGCGGCCAAGCCGCAGATAAAAAGGTCCTTTTGATTTTATTACTTGTTCAGTTAACTGTTCAGCTTCAAGAGGATTAGCCGGAGACACGATTTTCATATTAGGTAAAACTCTCATCACAGCAATATCTTCAATCGTGCAATGGGTATTGCCATAAGGACCGTAGGCAAATCCTGCTCCAACGCCTATCAGATTGACATCAAGATTCTGATAGCAGACATCGATTTTTACCTGTTCGAAGCAACGCATGGTTACGAAAGGGGTTATAGAGTAAGCAAACACTTTCATTCCGGATAAAGCCAAACCAGCGGCAATACCGATCATATTCTGCTCGGCAATGCCGACATTAATATACTGTTGAGGAATGTTTTGCATGAATTCTTTTTCACAGGCATGATTAAGGTCGGCGGTCATAAAAAAAATATCCTTGTTTTTTAAGGCCTGATTGTAGATTGTTTCAACAACTTTAAAGCGCATAGGTATAAAGTTTAAAAAGTTTTAAAAGTTCAAAAAGTTATCCCACTTCGTCCTTCGCACTTCGAGGGACGAGCAAAGTTCATAAAGTGACGCGTAATTTGTTTTTTTTGAATTTTTCGGACTTGTCTTTTCACAAAATGCAGCAAGCTAGTAAACTCTTTTTTTATTATATATTTGGTAGCCACGCGTGCCATTTTGTTCAAATCCAAGTCCTTCAAATAATAACTAAAATTATAATTTCAGTTCTTCCATTGCTTTCTGGTAATCTTCATCATTTAACGGTTTTGAGTGCCATTCTGCTTGATTTTCCATGAACGATACGCCCTTACCTTTGGTAGTTTTGGCAATAACAGCCAAAGGCCGGTTATTTTTTTGTGAAAGTATCGCGTTTAATTCATCAATATTGTGGCCATTGACAGAAACAGTATTCCAACCAAAAGCCTTAATTTTATCAGCAAGGTTATCCAATCCCGATATCTCAGAAGGTTTACCCATAATTTGTAGATTATTGTAGTCAATAATCAGTATCAAGTTATTAATATTATGGTTTCCTGCATACATAATAGCTTCCCAGACAGACCCTTCTTCGCATTCGCCATCACCTGCTAAAACAAACACTTTGGCACCAGTTTTTTGATATGTCTCGGCAATAGCGATCCCAAGTCCGATTGATAGTCCGTGACCGAGTGAACCAGCGGTTGCCTCAAGGCCGGGCAATGAACCAAGGGTAATATGGCCGGCGATATTAGAGCCGTTGGTAAAATATGAATCAAGCTTTTCTTCCGCGAAAAACCCGCGTTTGGCTAAAGTTGCGTATAAAGCCAAACAGGCATGACCTTTACTTAAAATAAAACGGTCTCTTTTTTTACCATCGGGAATTTGCGGATCGATTTTGAGGACATTGAAGTATAAACTGACCAGGATTTCTACAATTCCCAAAGAACAGCCGATATGGCTGCCTTTATTTTTGAAGGCAATTTCAATAATTTTTTGACGGATACCTTGGCAAATTATAGGCACATTATTTTTTTTCATTGGTTCTTAATATTTTTAAACCAGTCCGATGTAATTTTCAAACCGTCTTCAAGTCTGACAAAGCTCCTCTTCTTAAATTCATCAAGATACTTCTTGTTGCTTAAAGTTGATTGTTTTGGCGTACCTGATATTTCCTGACTTGAGTATTGACCGCTGACTTTGGCTGAATTTATCAAAGCAATTTTTTCGGCCAAGCCTCTTATCGATGCTGATTCCTTTCCGCAGACATTATAAACAATTTCCTTACTGTTTAATAGAATATTAAGCAGTATTTCAATGGCGTCGCTGATGAAAATAAATGTTCTTAGCGCAGAACCCTGATCCATCATTATTATCTCCTTCAGATTTTGGGCTTTTTTGATGAATTCAGAGATTACCCGTTGGTCGTCATACTTGACTCCCGGACCATAGCAAATCAGAACTCTGGCAATTTTAACGTCAACAATTTTTAAATATGTATAACAGATTGTTTCCGCGAGCCTTTTTGATTCCGCATAGATTGCCCGGTCAGAAAGAGTATTTACCAATCCCGGGAATGACTCATCTGTTGGAATGTGCTCCTTGTCAGCCTGGCCATAAATCTCAGCTGAACTTAAATATAAAAATCGGGCATGGTTTTTTTTCGCTAAATCAAGCAAGTCAAACAATGTAGCAATATTCAATAGAACTGTTTCTTTTGGCCGTTGGAGAAATTTCTTCGGCTGAGCATAAGTAGCGCAATGAATGAGATAATCAAATTTCATTTTTTTCGGTAGTCTTTGAAAAGCTAAATTCAGCTTAAGGTATTGGATATTTTTTCCACGGGAAAACCATAATTCTTTAGTCGATCTGATTATCCCGATGATTTTTAGATTGAGGTGATATTTCTTATTCTGATAGTCAAGATACGCAATAATATTAGAACCGATCAATCCGCTGGCGCCCGTGATGAGAACGACTTTATTTTTTAATAGACTAATATTCTTAACGTCAATGTTAGCGTAATAGTCTGACATTATCTGGTTAAGTGATTGCATATTATTGAGCAAAATTAATAGCTGTTCTTATTTGGTAGTCATCTTGAGACACGATTTCTTTTATCTGAGCCAGTTTTTTGCTGGTGTTGATAATGACTCTCGGCGTGTAAATATGAGGCAAATAATAGGGATTTTTGTATAATGTCATTTTATTGTATTTTGTTTCAACTGGGTACTTGATATTCAATAGCTTTTCTTCTTGATTGAGTGATAATCCTATTGTATTTCCATACCATGAAATCAGTCTTTTGTTAAAGTGAATATTACCGATATTATACAATGACAAGATTCTTGAATGGTATTTGGATTTAATAGTATCGAATAAATGCCTGACAACAAGACTGGAATAATCGGCGATAAACGGCTGCGGAATATTGGATAAAATCGGGTCCATCCCGGTGTAGTAAGTATATCCGTTGATATTCATCATCACCTGATAATTGCCACCGTTTGGCAGCGACAATATCCGCTGATCGAGCTTCTTGGAATTCATTTTTTTTCTAAACTCCTTATATTCCGGTAAATCGTAGAATTTTCTTGATCCTATCTGAAAACCGGTAATTTTTTGGTCAGGGATATATTTCCCTGAGAGGAAAGGGAATAAACAGATGGCTAGATACACATAGAACAATATCATAATTCTACGTTTAGATATGTCATGAAGAACATAAAAAAGTAATAAGCTGAAATAAAAAATAAAAGGTACACCAAATTTTTCTACAGCAGTTTTAAAAATACTGCAGTAAGGTATTTGGTCGAAACAAAAGAGGAGTATTTGTTTAAAAGGCGGACTGTAGCCCTTAAGAAGGACAATGGTTAAGGTGAGTATCATTATCAAGTTCAATATTATTTTTTGCCTGCTTGATTTATGGCTAATTCTTAATAACCAGTAGAAAATTAATAAAAAAGGAATAAACAAAAAAACTTCAATGAACGGAAGATGAAAATAATAAGAAAAGAAATTAAACTCCGAACTGGCTTGATTAATCCAGGTCAGGGAAAAAATGCCTTTGATAACATAAGGTAAGCCGGCTGAAACCTGCTGTAACCAATCCTTGGCAAAATTAGTCGAATATAATTTTTTTGCATCATTAAGGACCAAAAACCAGTTAAATATCCACCAAAGATTAAAAATGAAAAGAGAAGTATATAAAATAATGGTTTTCTTTAAACCTGTGAACAAATTCAACTTATTAAATTTAATTAATTGGACCAAATATATAAAAACAACTAATGACGAATTCAAAATAATCATTTGTGGCGGGTTGGCATTAGCATAAGCGACTAAAGCCGAGGTTAAGCCGAAATACAAGAACAGTTTCAAATCCGAATGGTAAAGGCTCAATATTATTAAGAAATACAGCGGGAAAACAAAAAGCACATTGACATTCCAGGGGTTCAGGGCATATAAATAATTTACGCTAAACGGATTAATTACATAAAATATAGCGACGAACAATGACAACCGCTTATTACCGGGATTAATTTTATTCATCAAGAAATAGCTAGTGATGAACGGGAGACAGAAAAACGAAAATATTAGCACATAAGAGACAACCTGAACGTTGTCAAACAGTGAAAGTAATAATGGTAGACTGAAAAAGGCATTGGTTGAAAAAAAAATTTGCCCTGTTCCCGTAGCTATTCTTTCCCATGTTGTGAATGTTTTTTTTATATAAAGATTAAAATCCAAAAAATAATTCCCTTCCCCACCAAGGACAATAGAGCCTTTATAAAAATAAAACAGATACTGGATAAAACAGTAAAAAATTACTGTTAGAATAAACAGATAGTGATTGCGGATAAAATCAATAATTTTTTTCATGAAAAGATTTGTCTGAAATTTTCCTTTTTGTTATTGTGAATAAATTTAATTATATTATGGCAATATTTTTTATGATTAACAAACAATTCGCCGGCTGCCTCTTCAAATTTTGCTTTATTAGGATCAATTACCAATCCCAGCCGATTAAGTTCAATCAATTCTGTTAAGTTAAGTCCTGCCCCTCTGGTGGTAATTACCGGCAATAAAAACTGGATATAATAAACTAGTTTTGAAGGCACAGTATATTTTGAATAGCTTTCTGCATCAGTCAGAAGGTTAATACCGCAAAAACAATCTGTAACAGCCTTGGAAAAATCATTGGTATTAATAAAACCCAGATACTCAACTGTGTTTTCCAAGCGGAGTTTTTTGACAGAAATTAAAATTTTTTTTAGTTCCTGTGTCATCGGGCCGATGATTTTTATCTTAATTCCATATTTAGAATACAAATTTTTTATTGACTGAATGATGATTTCAAACCCTGAATCCGACCTGATAAATCCAAGAAAAAAGATTTTATTTCTTATTATTTTCTTACCTTTCCTGTGATAGCTTCTGTCTACAATCTGCGATTTCCAATAGCTGAATATTCTGGTTTCCTTAGTAATATCTCTTTTCCAGAAACCATAACGGGCAGTAATCGTTGGCTTACTGGTTAACAAAACATCATTCAGACGACAGGCAATCAGATCGCAGACAGGAAAAAAAATATTACTTAATAAATAACTTGAAAAGTTCTTCCTTGATTTGGTCGCCAGCCAATCAACACCGATGTAGTAAGATTTTTTACATCTATTAAGCAAGCGGAAAAATCCAATAATAACTGCCGCATATGTATTCTCGGATATGGCTTTGTTCACACGGTAGCTCGTGAATATATAACCTAATATTTTGATTAATTGATAAAAATACACCAAATAGGATATGAAGGGGTTTTTTTTGCCAAAACGCCATGTTTTTTCTGAAAACTTTATACCCGGACCGCAATAATTAAGATTTATTTCGCCTTTAAAATTGAATACAAGAATAACGCAGTTCTTACTGAATTTAGTCAGATCATCCCTGAAGGAGTTCAGGTAAAAAGTATCAAGGACAAAAGCCACAGCTTCAATATCTTTCATCGTTTAGTAATAATACATTGATAACCGGGTAAACCCATTACCAGTTCCGGCTTATTTTTAAAGAATTTATCGAAAACTTTCTTTATTTTAGTATTCGAGTAGAGATAATCATGAGAAAGAATTATTCCTCCTTTAACCATCCTAGGGTAGAAAAATTCTAGACTATTATATGTGCTTTTATATAAGTCAAGATCAAGGTGGACAAAAGAGAACCTATTTTTTGCTATAACTTGCCCGGATTGAGGAAACAATCCTTTATAGATATAGATATCTTGATATCGACGCAAATAATCCCGGACTGAACCAAAGCTGCTTTTATACTGACCCTTTTTGAAATCCATTTCCGACTGCGGTAGTCCCTCAAAGGTGTCAAAAAGATACAACTTGTGCTTACCTTTATAATGAGCGATAAGTTTGGCAGAGCCACCTTTATAAACGCCAACTTCGGCCATATCACCTTTTAATTTTTTCACAGCTAAAACCGCGCTAATAAGACCGTAAGATTCGTTATCTTCAAGGATAAGATTTTTTTCTGATTTAACTAATCGAATAAACTCAAAAACTTTTTTCCTAAAAGGATGATGATTAAAGGAAATCGTAGCAATATTTTTTTTTCTTAATAAGTTCACTAATATTGGTTCAAAGTTAATTATCATATATTTTTTGGCATTCGAGAATAATATTATGAAACAAAGGTAATGAAAATAATCGGCAAATACCGTAGCCTGAAGTTAAACCATAAAAGAGCCTATGTGTTTTAACAGTTTTCAGTTTATATTGATTAAGCAGGTGAACCAATTCAGAAACCGTATATTCTTTATGGTGTTGACTGCTTTCAATATTAGATTGTTTCGGGTCAGTCGAATACGTGAATTTCCTTAGTCCCTGTAAAATCAGCAATAAACCGAAAAAACGGTGACGGTTAAGGGTTGATATTACCAATGCGCCGTCTTTTTTTAATAAACGGCGAATTTCAGATAAGAGATCCCTAGAATTTTTTAGATGTTCGATAACATCAAAACATAAAATCAGGTCAAAAAAGCCGTTTTCATAAGGAATCTGTGTTTGCAGAAAATTATTTTTCTTAAATTTTATTCTTGTTCTATACGGTTTGTTTAACCAGTTTTTCATATCGGTAGCATATAGAGTACGTTGTTTGGAAGCGAATATCATGGTTCTAATACCATCACCACAACCAATGTCAAGAAAAATTTTCTTACTGTCGTACTTCAAAGAAATTTGGTTTAAAGCTTTGTTAATACAGAAATTATGAAGTATCATTAACTCTTTTACAGATAAATGTTAAACATTCAGAATCCGGTATTTTGAAAACAGGATATAAAGGATAGATGAGAAAACGCCATAACGATTTTCTCACGGACCAAAATAGATCAAGCGGATAATCATAAAATTCATTAACGATACCAATGATTTTAAAGCCGGATTGTTTGAGCAGCCGACTAACGTTATCTTTATTAGGAATAAAAAGATGGCGGGGCGAATCGAGATGGTACCAATATTTTTTACCCAACCGGAATCCGAGACTATTTGAGTTTGGGGCAGTAAAAATAAGGGCTCCATCGTTTGTTAAAATCTCCCTGATCTTTCTTAATAATTCTCTTGGTTTTGGAATGTGTTCAAATACCTGCCACATGGTAATCACATTAAATTTTTGCTTTTTAAATTCTGTTTGCAGAAAATCAGAATTATAGACTGTAATCTTTTTGGAAGCGCTGACTTGAGCAGCTTTTTTGTCAATTTCTACGCCAAATTTAATAAATCTTCCTTGGTCCAATTTTTCAAGGAAACTTCCGGTGGCGCAACCAATATCAAGAATATTTATTTTTGCCCTGTTAATATTTCTGAAAATATAACCGACTTTTCTTCTCATCGAAAATAATCCAAAAAAATTCAATAAGTAATGGAAAATACTCTTTTTTACATTTACTAAATGGTAATCTGACTCATAATATTTTTGGTAATAATTTTTATCGGTTTTTATACCCGCAAGAAAAATATTCCGGCATAAGCTGCATCGATATAGTTTGAATTTGTCTTTATTTAAAATGGTTCTTCCGTGAAGATTGCAGGATGTTAAAAGAAATACATTTTTTGAAGCACCACAAAGATTGCAGCTTAACTTCATAATTTATACCTATTGAATAACATAATAAATTCTTTTACAATGATCGGATTATTTCATTTAATTATTTGTTTATTCTATAGAACAAACGAATGAAAAGCAATCGGGTTAATGATAGATTCAAAGTGAAAAAGTGCCGGATCTGCGGTGGTGATAATCTTTACAATTTTCTTTCATTGGGTTCGATGCCTATCCCAAATGGTTTTCTTTCAAAGGAAGAACTAAAAATTAAAGAATCTTACTACCCTCTTGGTGTCTATGTCTGCGATGATTGTTTTCTTGTCCAGTTAACTCACGTGGTTCCGGCTGAAATAATGTTCAAAAACTATCTTTATATTCCGTCGACATCGACCACGATGTTAGATCATTTCAAATCAATGGCAAGCGAACTGATTAAAAAATATCAATTGAATGCAAGAGATCTGGTAATTGATATCGGTAGCAATGACGGGACATTACTGAGTTTTTTCAAAGATCAGGAAATAAGGGTTTTAGGAGTTGATCCGGCGGAAAATCTCGCCAAGGTTGCCCAGTTGAAGGGAATTGAGACAATCAGTGATTTTTTTACCTCAATGCTGGCTGATAAAATAACCACAGGTCATGGCAGGGCAAAAATAATTACCGCTACCAATGTAGTTGCCCATATCGACGATATTCACAGCTTTTGTAAAGGCGTTGAGACACTGCTTGATAAAGACGGCATCCTGGTCATAGAATTTCCTTATCTAATAGATTTAATTGATAAGAATGAATTTGATACCATTTACCATGAACATCTTTCTTATTTATCGATTACCCCGCTGGTAAAACTTTTTAAATCTCATGAGATGCAGATTGTTGATATTAAAAGAGTGCCGGTTCACGGAGGTTCGTTAAGAGTCTACGTAGCCAGAAAAGGCAGTAAACACAAACAGGAAAAAGCCGTTAAGGAATTCCTCCAGAATGAGGAATTAAAGAAAATAAATAAAAGAAACGCCTACGACGATTTTGCCCGAAGAGTGAGAGTAATTAAAAGGGACCTGGTCAGTTATTTGAAAAATATCAAAAAGCAAGGAAAAAAAATCGTCGGTTATGGTGCTGCTGCTAAAGGCAATGTTTTACTGAATTACTGTAAAATCGATACAACACTGCTTGACTATGTTGTCGACTCAATTTCATATAAACAAGGCAAATTTACACCCGGGACTCATATTCCTATTTTTCCTGAGAGCCGGCTGGAAAAAGAACTTCCCGACTATACTTTGCTTCTGGCCTGGAACTTTGCTGACGAAATACTGAAAAAACAGGTGAAGTATCGGGAGAAAGGCGGACAATTCATCATTACAATTCCTTATTTGAGAGTTGAATAACTATATTTAAAGTTTAAAAAGAAGCTTCTCGACTTCCCTTCGACTCCGCCGATCACGACATGATTCGCTCTAAGGATATTATCGTCCGAGCGATTAGTCGAGAACCAATTACTTCTCGACTCGCATTCGCTCGCTCGAAGAATAATATTGTTCGAGCGTAGTCGAGAACCATATATAATTAACTGTAATGTTGAGTAAATGGAAATGGTATGTCTACATAATCGAATGTCTTGACGGAACTTACTACACAGGTTGTACTTGGAGCATCTCAAATCGTATGGATCAGCATATTTCAAAACTAGGATCAAAATATACAGCTAAACATGGATTTAACAAACTTGTCTATTTTGAAGAATATGAAGATATTAATGATGCAAGAAAACGGGAAAAACAACTAAAAGATTGGAGTCAATCAAAGAAAAGAAAACTCATTGATAGAGTGTGGAAAAAATTATAGTTGCATTTCCATTTGAACAAAGCTGAGAACCACAATTATCGTTCGAGCGATTAGTCGAGAACCATATGTTTGTTATTCTGAGATGTTAACTTCTCGACTCGCATTCGCTCGCTCGAAGAATATTATTGTTCGAACAGAGTCGAGAACCATATGTTTGTTATTCTGAGATGTTAACTTCTCGACTCCCCTCCGAATCGGAGGGTCGCTCGAAGGATAATATTGTTCGAGCGTAGTCGAGAACCATTGCTACCATCCAAGCCCTTCGGTCCTGAGCCTTGTCTAAGGATCTAGAGTTATAGTTTGTCGAGAACGATTTAATTTTTACTTGTAACCTTCTTATAAACAAAATCTGCGCGTTTTGACCAATCCCACTCTTTCCGGATATATTGATAGGCTGCTTTTTTAAGTGATTGATATCTTTTCTTATCTTTAAGTAATGAAAGTATTGCTTTGGCCATTTTTTTGTAATCACCAACAGGATCGACTTTGATCATGCCTTTTGGATAAATATAGTCATAGCCCTGATGGTTATAGGCGATTACAGGCAGTCCGGCTGCCATGGCTTCGGCAGCAGCCATACCGCCGGTCTCATAGACGGCAGAATGAAGATAAATCCTGGAAGCTTTAAGAATTTTGTATTTAGCGATGCCATCGACAAAACCTCTGAGTATTATATTATTTTTCAATTGGTTGTCATCAATATATTTGTTAACAATAGTTTCTTCAGGGCCGTTACCGATCATTATCAGCTTTGCCTGTTTATTTTGTTTGACGACTTCACGCCAGGCTCTGACTGCCTCAAGCGGGCCTTTTTGGCTGTGGAACCTGGCCATAAAAACCGCCTCATATTCTATCTTTTTAACCCTAATTTTTTGAGCCAGTTTAATATCGACTCCTCCGTAAATCGTAATTAGTCTATCTTTAGCGAATCCATCATTGATAAAGGACTGTTCGTCAATTTGATTGCAGAGTATCACATAATCAGCGGACTTAAGAATAATTTTATAAGCCAGAATCTGGGTTAACCAATAAAACAGGCCGGTAAACCAGCGGTTAATTGACGTTTTGTATGGATTATTTCTATTCCAGGGTTTTGGTGCAAAAAAATAAAAAGCAGCGATCCATTTCATTTGCGGATTTTTTAACTTTAAAATTAAAGCCGGAATGACATCGGGATAAAAATCGGACACCGAATAAACATAGTCATATTTCTTAAGTTCTGAATTATATTTTATTACCGAGCGTACTCCGACGAACAATCTGCTGACTGCGTGATATAACATCGTCATAAACGAGAAAGAAGCATGCAGCGATTTCTTTTGTGATTGAAGAAACTTAATGTTCTTAACATCGTTTTTTTGAGCGATTTCAATTGCCTCCTGGGTTCCGAATAATAGAATTTGATTATTTTTTTGCCAATGCTTGATAAGTTCAATAAATATCCGGTCTCCCCCGCTCATACCATAGTCGGCAGTTTTTCCGAGGAAGGCGTAGTTTGAAATAAATATGATTTTTTTCATTTGGGAATATCAAAATACTTTCTTTTGGAGCTGATTCTTTTTCCCAGCGACCAAAGATTATAGAATATTCCATGATAGCGGAAGGGAACGATCTGTCTGCAGAATGCGGCTATTTTGTCAAACCAGGTTTTGTTCCATTCGCGGGAAACTGCCCGGGCATTTTTACTTAACCTAACATAGATATACTGTGCCGGCGACTTTATTGTTCTCACGTGTTTTTTCTTCCTGACGAGGAACAAACTGCCTAATCGGTTATTCTGGTTAAAATATAAACCAAGATAATCGCGATCTTGGCAATATGTATGAAATCTCTGAATCTTGGATTTTATTTCGATTATGTAGGACTCTACTATTTCAAAACCGTTATTTGTGTAAAAATCGTAGAACAAAGTTGGGGAAAACTGGTAAAAACCATGATTAAGAAAATTATTAGCCGGCAGCATTTGCAGAACGTATCCCCCGACTTTGGTTATCTTAACAATATTTTCCATTACCGCTTTAATATCAAAGATATGCTCCATAGTTCCGCTGTCAATAATCAAGCGAAAAAAATTATGATATTTGGCAGGAAAAGGCTTCTCAAGGTCATGAAGAATTCTGGGTTTATCAAAATTAAATTTATCAATGTCATAATACTGAGATTCGGCAATCCCTATCATTTCAAAGAATGTTTTAGCGTGGATGAATCTTTCTGATTCTTTATTGATCTCAGCCATGGTGCGGCTGGTTGAATAGTGAATTTTCTCAGGCAGGTTCAATGGCAATCTCTCATTTTTGATCCACTTGGACACATGAGAAGATGTAGCGTAAATGTCCTGGTTTCCAAATGTAAGAACAGGCCCCTTTATTTGGTATTTTTTCTTGGCTTTGATAATGTATTTTAAGCTGGGTGGTGTTAAACCCATATATTAGTTATAAAGTTTAAAAAGTTTTAAAAGTTTGAAAGATGCTTCTTGACTTCCCCCGCCATGGCGGGGTTCGCTCAAAGTATAATATTGTTCGAGCGCAGTCGAGAACAATCTTAAATTTTAAAATGGTATTCTAGACTGGATTCCCGCCTTCGCGGGAATGACGCAATGTAACATCATATTCGAATTTGCGTTTTTCGATAAATTTGGAATTAATCCGGCTCTTGTACCAATTAACCAAAGGGATCAAAATAAATCTCGGAGTAATTATACACCCCAAAACGAAAAACCAGAAAACCGGATTAACAACATTATCGCCTCTGACCTTAATCATATATTGGATTTCTTTTATTAGTTGTTTAAAACCGCCAAAGTTTTTTATCTGAACTAAGCCTATATAATTAGAGCCGATAAAGTAGCGATCAAAATATTCCCTGAAAGGCTGGTATTTTTTTTCAGGTAAAATCCGCCTGATCATATTATGCCATGAGGCAGAGGGAGAATAGTTAAAGATTGGATTATGAGCTCCGCCTTTTACCATCGTGTTATTAGTTGTTCGGCAGGCAACAATATCATCTTTGATGATAGCGGTTTTGTGGCTCTTTAGAATAGATAAATAAATTGTCGGGATAGAAACAAATGGTTTAGTTTTTTGATCAAAGTATGATTTTTTTAAAAATTTTCTGCGGAAAGCCATTCCGGAAACCTGGCAGGAGCAATCAATAGCTTTGGTTAATTTCTTATAGTTGGTACGAATAGTGATAATTTCGTCTTTATCAAAACGGTGCATGACCCTGATAGGCTTCTTAATATCATAGTCGAAATGGAAATATGAGCGGTTGGTTACGGCGATATCATGATCTTCTGCGAATACTTGATAAATTTTCATCAGGGCGTTTTTTTCGAGCACATCGTCGGCCGCCATAGTGACGATAATGTCGGTTTTCATGCGTCTGATACATTCGTAGAGGTTTTTTTGAGCTCCGATATTGGTTTTATTAACAAAAAACCTGATCCTCTTGTCGCGAATCGACCGAATAAGTTCAGTTGTTCCATCGGTTGATGCATTGTCAACAATGATCAGTTCAAAGTTTTTGTAAGTCTGGTTGAGAACGCTGGCAATGGCGTCTTTGACTGTCTGTGCCATGTTATAAACAGGGATACAAACAGACAGTGTTTCTTTTGCTTTATTCATATCTTGACGGAGGATTTATTTAACCATTGTTTAAAATTTATCTCCTTATTTTGCTGGAGTGAGTAATTAATAGCTTCAAGCAAAGCAACGACTCTAACGCCATTATTAATCGGGGTTATGGGATTCTCCTGATCCTTAAGATAACTGACAAAATGTTTCAGCTGGGTATAAAGAGGATCGGCTGATTTAAGTCTGGGGATACTGACGTCACCAAGACGGAATCCGGCTCCGTACGGTTCCTTTTCCGAAGGATACTTAATTGATGTGTCAAAAATCTTTAATGGTTCAGAAGGGTTGGTGTCTTCGAATACGGCCATTTTTTTATCACCAAGAAGGGTGAGATTCCTGACTTTGATGGGATATAACCAGGCGATATTAATATTAACCAAAATATTTTTAGGGTATTTGAGAATCACTACCGCAATATCCTCCTTATTATGGCGGGAAAAGATCCCCCCGGAGGCTTTAATTGATATTGGCAATTGGTTGTTTAACAAATAATCAGTTATCGCCAGGTCGTGGGGGGCAAAGTCCCAAACAATATTAACATCATCACGGATTGGACCATAGCTTTGTCTTTTGAATTCGAGATAGTAAAGCTTGCCGAAGAAATTACTCTCAACCTTGGTTTTTATCCAACGGACCGATTGGTTATATAAAAAAGTATGACCGACAAGAACTTTTACCTGAAATTTCTTTACCAGCTTTTGCAGTTCTATGGCTTGAGCTGAAGAGTTGGTCAAAGGCTTTTCAATTAAAAGATTAATTCTTTTTTCAATTAAAAATTTAGCTAATTTAAAATGAAGACTGGCCGGAGTGACAACGATGATGCCGTCGAGTTGAGCCTGAACCAGATCATCAATACTCTTCGTTACTTTCAGGTGTGGAAATCTGCTCTTAGCATCAGATAGCATTTCCTCCCGCAGATCGCAAACCCAGTCGAGGGTTGCGTCAATCGACGAATCAAAATATTTGGCGTAATTCCTTCCCCAGTAACCCCATCCGATGATTCCGAGTTTAAGCATAGAAAGTTTGAAAAGTTTTAAAAGTTAACTAATGTTCAAAAAGCCCGTCTCATTTAACCTCCGGGGTTTTTATCTTTCCATGATTGAGTCAAACCCCAGAGATTCTTACCTCGTGAGCTGTCTCCCGTAAGCAACTTATTGTTCGAGCGACCCGCCTTTTGGCGAGGGAGTCGAGAACGATATCTTCTCGACAAGCTCGAAGAATAAATTAACTTTCTGCAAAATTTTTAATTTTCCTTATAACTTTGGTTGGGTTTCCGGCAACAATGGTATTTTCGGGAACATTTTTAGTGACAACAGCCCCGGCTCCGACCAGACTATTTTTGCCAATTACAACTCCGCCAAGAATGGTTGCGTTTGAACCGATACTGGCGCCTTTTTTGACCAAAGTTTTCTGCTTTTGCCATTGTCCTTTTATTTTCGGGTATTTGTCATTGACAAAAACTACCTGATGCCCGATAAAAACTTCATCTTCAATGGTGACGCCCTCACAGATAAAGGTATGACTTTGGACTCTTACTTTGTTGCCTATTTTAACATTATTTTGAATTTCAACAAAAGTACCGATCAGACAATCATCTCCGATTTGGCAATCATACATATTAACGAAATTCCAAACTTTGGTTCGTTTGCCGATTACGCAGTTTTTGATGATTTGTGTTTTCATATAAAGTTTAAAAAGTTAGCAAATTTTATAAAAATCCTTTAACTTTCCAATTATATAATCTATTTGTTTTTTGGTGATTTCGGGGTAAATTGGCAAAGACAGGATTTCAGAGGCGGCTTTTTCCGTATTAGGCAGATCACCCTTTTTATACCCCAGATAGTGAAAAGCTTTTTGGAGATGCAAAGGGACTGGGTAGTGAATCAATGCCTGGACATTGTTCTTATTAAGAAATTTCAACAGCTGGTTTCTTTTTTTTGTTCTGACAACATAGAGGTGATAAACGCTTTGTCTGTCAAAGAACTTTTGCGGTGGCAATAAATTAGGGAAAAACGTCTTTATTTGATTCGTATAATACAAAGCTGCCGCCTGTCTTTGCTTATTCCAGTGGTCAAGACGGGTTAGTTTAATATTAAGTATGGCTGCCTGAATAGTGTCGAGGCGCGAATTGATCCCCAGCGTTTCATGAAAGTATTTTTTTGATTGTCCGTACTCCCGTAGTAGCTTAATTTTTTCGGCAATTCTTTTATCGTTGGTAACGATGGCACCGCCGTCGCCGTAAGCCCCAAGATTTTTACCGGGATAAAATGAGAAAGCTGAAAAAATCCCCTCCCCGCCAACCCGTTTGTCATAATAATAAGCACCGTGAGCTTGGCAGGCATCCTCGATTAAATAAATTTTTTGTTTTGATTGTTTAATGATATCTTTAATCTCACTGATTTTATCCGGCTGGCCAAAAAGATGAACAACGACAACAGCTTTTGTGCGTTGGTTAATCTTATTTTTCAGATCAGTTAAATCTATTCCGAAATCCTGCGGGTCAATGTCAACAAAAACCGGTTTTAGGTTATTTTCGGTTGCTCCTAAAGCTGTGGCAATAAATGTATTAGCGGGAATAATTACCTCATCTTGGGGTTTAAGATTGAGAGATCTTAATCCAAGGATTAATGCATCGGTCCCGGAATTGACACTGATGCAGTACTTGACTTCTAAATAATCAGAAAAATTCTTCTCAAAATTTTTAACCTCATCTCCTTGAATAAAACCTGCTGAAGCCATGACTTTTTTAACTCTCGAGTTAATCACAGATTTAAGACTCTGATATTGAATTTTCAGATCGACGAGCGGGATAAACATGTTAAAAATCTATTAACTGGTAAAATCGCCATTTGAAAATCAGCTTCTCTAGTATACCCCGCAATATGCGGAGTGGCAACCAGATTTTTTAGGACCAATAAACTTTTTCTGACATTTGGTTCGGTTTCAAAAACATCAAGAGCTGCCCCCCGGATCAAATTATTTTTCAATGCCTTAATAAGTTCAGTTTCATTAATAATTCCGCCTCTTGAGGTATTGATAAGCAAGGTTGTCTTTTTCATGGTTCTAATTTCTTTAAGACCGATCAAATTTCTCGTTTGTTCAGTTAACGGCAGATGGAGTGAAATAATGTCCGAGCTGCTGATCAAAGTTTTTAAATCGGTTTTAGTAATACCATTTTTTGCCAAAGTTTTTTCATCCAGATAAGGATCGTAGCCAAGGATACTCTTGAGCCCGAAATTGCCTAACTTTTGAGCTAGCAATTTCCCAATTGCTCCGCAGCCGACTAAGCCCAGGGTTTTGCCGACGATTTCGTTCCCTTGCCAGATTTTGCTGCGCCATGAATTTTTTTTTATTTTTTCGGCTTGATTAATAATATTTCTTAACAGGACAAGGATAATTCCGATTACAAATTCTGCGACAGCATTAGCGTTTGATCCCGGAGCATTGAAAACAATGATATTCCTTTTTTTACATTCTTCAAGATCAATATTATCAAGTCCGACACCCGCCCTAAGAAGGTATTTCAGTTTAGGAAACAGATCAAGATATTTTTTATCTGCCCGGGTATAGGTACGGATGAAAAGGACTTCTATTTCTGCAGCCGGAATCTGCTTTGTTGATGAAAAAAGCTGGTGGCCGTTTTTTCTTAACAGTTCCAGCGCTTGTTGATTTATTTCAGTTATTTCCGGAAGTAAAATTTTCATGAGGTAACAATTTTTGTTTTGAAATAATTAACAAAAATATAATAAGTAATAATTAGACAAGCGAGCGGATGAATAAAAGTATGGATTTTTCTTTTTTTCCATAAATTGATCAAGGCGTCAAATACAGGTAGCACCAGCGAAAGACTATAGAGAATGAATAAATAACGGCGGATTTTTCTTTCGGAAGTGGCATATTTTTCACGGGAAAAAAAAGAGTTCGTACACATCGAATTATAAATTCTTTTATTGAACTTTCGGCAAAAATCACTGAAGCCTGACAAAGAATAATGACGGATACCGGTACTGTTAATATAGGCGATTTTTTTATTTGATTTTATAATGTTGATCAAAGGCAAGATATCGTCGTATTCCTCATCTTCTTTCCTTTGCAGTCCTTTCTTTAAAATTGTTCCTTGGGCTAAGGCAATAAGCGGGTAGTCGATGATTGAGTACTTATAAATGATATAGCCATTCTTTTTGCTTTCCACCGGATAAATTTTTGAAAACTTTTCCGCATATGAAGCATTAGCGAAAACGAAAGCATTGAACGGATCGGTGTCTTCATTAAGATACTGACTCCAAGGATTATCATTAGGGTCATTGATTATCCGGCAAAATGAAGCCTGAATGTTATTAGGATCATCGAAAAAAGGCTTAGTCATTTTTCTGAGCCAATGACAGTCATATAAAATATTATCAGCAGCCATAAAAACAACATAATCACCATGAGCCAGTTTATAGCCCTGTGATAAACCGGGCTCCGCCAGCTTTCTTTCGTTGTTGTAAACGTGTACATTGTATTTTTTGGCTAAGTTTAATGTCTGATCTGTCGACCCCCCATCCATAATAATAATTTCTATATCTTTCTGAGGAAATGATTGGTTTCTGATTGATTGAAGACATTTTTCAATTCTTCTTTCTTCATTTAACGTAGCAATATTAAATGTTATTTTCATATTATCCCCTTTTTTCTTAATATAGCCTGTTCCCTGATATGTTCTTGATAGAGAGTCTGGCTAACCAGTTCTTTCATTCTAAATTTGTGAAGGAATCGGTATGTAAGCGAATAGCTTGCCAGTGCAATATGATTAATAAAAACATCGGAGACTAGATGGAAGAAAAGCCCAAGATTAAATGCGGAAATAAATAAACCGACTTTATAATCAACCAGAAAAAATAAAGGAAGCAACAGGCAAATTTCCCATGCATGCAAAATCAGGTAAAACTTATCGGTTTTGAGAAATGAATACCCCTTAAAAAAATAATCAAAACGAAATTTAGTACCAAAGGCAATATAGTATTCAATCAAATGATCGCAATCGACCAGAAAGCCTCCCAATACTGCCAAAGTGAAAATCAGGAGAGGGTCATGCCAGGAATTAATACAGGCAATAATTAATCCGGCTAAAATACTGGCGGAAAAATGAATTAACAGATGTACGGGCATTTTTATCATATTTTTTTTGGTGAAAAATCTATAAGATGGGCAAGAACTTTTGTACCGGCTTTAAAAAAGAACCGGATATCGGACCAGCTTCTTATTTTCAATATTTTTCTAAAAATGAACCTTGGTGTGATAAATGCTTTGTATAATTTTTGCGTCAGCTCTTTGGTATCTTTATCAGTCAGGGGTGATTTCATCACTGCCATTCTTTGATCATAATCTTCCCAGTTTTCGGTTTTCAGCCAATGATTCATTTTACACTGATTAAATAAAGGTGTGCCGGGATAAGGGATAAGTATGGTGGCTTGGAGAGTATCGACATAGCCCATGTCAAATAATTTTTTTGCTAGATCAATCGTATTCTGGGCTTCAGCTTTGGTTTCCCATGGATAGCCGATCATTGTAGTGATATGTGGTTCAAGTCCGGCTTTCTTCGCGCGTTTAAGCGAGGTTGTTATTTGTTGAACTTTAAGATTTTTATTAATCCGATCAAGAGTTTTTTGATTGGCTGATTCCAAACCATATAAAATCAACCGGAATCCGGCTTTCCCCATCAGATCATATTCTTTCTGGCTTAACGCATTCAATCTCATGTTGCAGTTGATTCTTATCTTTTTATGGTATCCTCTTTTAATCATTCCCTGGCAAAATTCCTTCAACCAGTTTCCTATCGGTAAGGTACCTGAATCATCCATTATTTCCTTAATGTGATATTTTTCAATCAGTTGGCCGATTTCATCAAGCATTCTTTTTACGCTATGACGGCGGTAGTTCTTTCCCGGGTAAAGAGTCGTCCAGGAACAGAAAGTGCATCTTCCCCACCAGCAGTCTCTGGCGCTGTAGATATAAGATCCCGGGGTTTGCTTATAGTTACCGTTTTTATACGCGTAAAGCTGCCATTTGGTCAGATCACGGTCGATTAACGGAAGTTTATCCAGATTATGATTCAGAAGAAAGTGTCCGGTTTGTTTGATGGTTTTGCCTTCGCGGTACCAGATACCAGGTTCGAGTTTTTTTTTGCGGAAAATATAATTGGCAATACTCAGTGATAAAAAATCATAGTCTCCACCTGTTGCAATAAAATCAACCGGAGAATTTTTAAAAGACTCTAGTGGCAGTGCGGTTACGTGGTCGCCGACAAGAATGATTTTTAATTTCCACTTTTTACTTTTTAAACTCTCTCTTTTTAGCTCACTGATGATTTTCCAATGGCGTTGGATCACCGGTGTTTTACTTTCCATAATGATTATGTCGGGCTTTTCCTTGATTATTTTTTCTTTCCATTCCTGATATTTTAGTTCCTCGGCAATACCATCGTCCCAAAAAATCTTATATCCGTTTTCCTTTAACAATGTGGCGGCATATGCAGGAACCATTGGATAAATATAGGTGGGATTGTTAAACCATTGGAATTGACGGTTTTGGCCAAGAAGAGGAATACCTTTTGCCGATTCCAAAGGCGGATAGGAAATTGAGATCTTAATCATAAGTTATAAAGTTCATAAAGTTATAAAGTTTATAAAGTTTGAAAAGTTAAAAATGTTCGAAAAGTTGAAAAAGTTTGTAAAATAAGTACAAACTCGAAATTCGAATCTATTTAGAAATTAAGTTAATTAGATCAATTAGTAATTATAAATCAGAAATTATTATTCATCTATTTTACCTGAAATAAGACCTTGAATAAAGCGTGTTCCGTACCAAAGATGAGTCAAGAAAATCAAAACAAACGTTAACAGACCAACCATTAAGTTTTTCCAACGGAATCCGGCGATAACAGAGTCGACAAAAAGTAAGAACAGATAAACGAATAGGCCTCCGAATTTCAGGAAATTTAGTCGGGAGCTTAAATTAATAGGGACACATAGGAGAATAAGATAGATAACAAAAATACTGGGAATAAAATAACTGATCTTTAATGAGGTTTGCGGAAATTTTTTGGCAAAAAATCCCCTATGAAGCCCATAGTTCCCAATTTGTTTTAGATGTGAGAAAATATGAGAACGCCGATGATGGTAAACGATAGCCTGTGGTTCGTAGACAATTTTATAGCCCAGATTAATGATATCCAAACACAATTTGGTATCTTCACCGGGCCAGTATTTCGTATCAAAACCGTTAATTTTTTTAAATACATCCTTTCTCACAAGTAAATTGACTGTTGGCCAATCGTCCACCTTACGGTTTGAACCAAGCGACAGATAGCGATTACGGGTCATCCCTCCTCCGATGTATGATTCAAAAACTGCGCCGGAAGCTTTTTCCAGCAACAGGCTGTTATTGGGGGTAATTGCCGGACCGCCGACTGCGGCAACCTGTTTATCGTTAAAATGGCGGCAAGATTTTTTCAGCCAATTAGTTTCGGGAAATGCATCGTCATCGATAAAGGCCAATATTTCACCCTTTGCATATTTCAAACTTTGGTCTCTTTTCTTTGCCGGTTTGACAGATCCTGTGGCTATGATTCTTGTTTTTTTCCAGGAATATTTTTTTTCCGGCTTGTCTGTCAAAATGATGATTTCATAATCCGGCCATTCAATTGCCTGTATCTTTGAAATAGACTCGAGAATAAAATCATTAATTTTCTTTACCGGGATAATTATTGATACCTTCATAAGCTTTTAAACGTTTTCAGACTACGCGGAAAGACGAATTTTTGATGAATTTTATGATAGTAATAAATCACATGCCGGCGGTAAAAAATAGCTAATGTATCAGTTAAAATTCCGAAAATAGAACGCATAGTTGCGGCTGAAGTGATTGAGCCAAGATGGTAATCAAGTTTTATCGGTGCTTCAAAGATGCGGTTAAATCCCAGATAATTGGCAACAACCAGCATCTCCAGATCACCGGCAAATTTCTTTTCCACCATTCTCGGGAGCACTTTTTCCAGGACATTCTTCTTGAAGATTTTAATTCCGGCCTGAGTGTCTCGAACCTTAATCCCGAACAAGATTTTAACCAAGTAATAATAACCATAGCTTAAAATCTTTCTGGTTAGCGAATATTTAATAATCGATGCCGGATGTCTTTTTGAGCCGACAATCACATCAGCTTCATACCATTCCATGTGTTCAAGCAGCATAGAGATACCGTTGGGATCGATTTCCAATCCGCAGTCAAAAAACATCACATAATCGCCTTTGGCTTTATGCATACCCAAACGTACCGCATAAGATTTTCCCCGATTTTCCTGATAGGCAAAACAACGTACTTTGGATATATTGGCAGACTTGATTTTTTCAAACGTTTGGTCAACCGATCCGTCAATAACAACGATAATTTCATAGTGGTAACGGATTCGATCAAGAACTGATTTTATTTGGCGGAGGTTTTTAACAATAATTTTTTCTTGTTTATAAGCAGGGACAATTAAACTGACGAAATGCGAACTCATTTTCTTTTTCATAAACAAAAAGATTATAACAAATATACGACCGTAGATAAATGTGCCAGAGTATATACCCTTCCAAGTTAATTTGTCAACTTTATTAGTTGTCAGACTGTATAAAACGGGTGTA
>Ga0265297_10004506_pt1 | contig 22718 bp, 13 predicted proteins | sample Munlanlwell13791_FD_192502 | JGI IMG/M metagenome (GOLD analysis project Ga0265297, IMG submission 192502) | Leachate microbial communities from a municipal landfill in Southern Ontario, Canada - Leachate well 137-91 | ecosystem: Engineered > Solid waste > Landfill > Unclassified | place... | reverse complement strand
CGGGTGCAGGGGATCGACATGGCGTTGCACTTGAAGGCATCATCGTTGCGGGAGCAGATTGTGGATGGCAGCATCGAGGACTTTCAACTGAAGCCGTTTGGTTTGATTCTCGGCTATGAACTGGCCGACAAGATGCGGACGAAGGCGGGACAGGATGTGGGATTGATCGGACCGGACGGCGAACATCGGACATTCCGGGTGTGCGCAGTGTTTCAAACGGGCAATTTGTTCATTGATGAGAAGTATGGATACATCCACCTGAAAGCCGCGCAAAGTCTGTTGCAGAGACCCTACGGTGTGTCGCACCTGATGGTGAAATTGCGCGACCCGTCCCGCGCGCAGGCGTTCGCAGCCCACCTCGAGCAGTTGTTTCAGCACCGTGCGCGAAGCTGGCAGGATCGCGAGCGGGGCAGCCTGCAAATCTTCAGGCTGATCCGCATCTCGGCGGCAATCACCGTTTCCACGATCATCTTGCTGGCGGGGTTTGGCATCTTCAACATCCTGACGCTGATGGTGATGGACAAGGTGCGCGAGATCGCCGTGCTGCGCTCGATGGGCTATCGGCGCGGGGACATCAGCGCCATCTTTCTCTGGCAGGGCTTTCTGGTGGCGTTGATCGGTTCGGTGTTGGGCTGTGTGTTGGGAGCGGCGTTGACGTATGGCATCTCACAGATTCCGGTGGACATCAGGGGTTTCCTAAGCACCAAGCGGTTTCTCGTGCACTGGAACATAACGGATTATTGGGCAGCGACGGTCATTGCTTTTGTGGCGATATTTCTGGCCAGCTATTTCCCGTCGCGGCGGGCCGCGCGACTGGCGCCGGTGGACATTCTTCGGGGGTCGGGCCAATGAGCATCAATGCCACCGCGAGCGTTTCCACAGCCGACGTCCCGTTGCTGTGCAACGACATCCATCGTTATCTTGGCGAGGCGGAATCGCGCGTGCATGTGTTGCGCGGCGTATCGTTGCAGCTCCGATCGGGCTGTGTGCATGCCATCGTGGGGCCATCAGGTTGCGGCAAGAGCAGCCTTCTGTACGTCATGGGACTGCTGGATCGTCCGGATGGCGGGCGCATCGTGCTCGGCGGCGAGGCGGTCGAGGGCTTGACCGATGATCAAGTGTCGCGCCGCCGCAACGAGCACATCGGGTTCGTGTTCCAATTCCATTTCTTGATGCATGAATTCACGGCGCAGGAAAACGTGATGATCCCGATGCGCCGGCTCGGCAGGCTCAACACGCGAGAGATGGAGGAGCGCGCCGCGATGTTGCTGGAAATGGTGGGCCTCGGCGACAAGATTCACCGCAACAGTCAGCATCTTTCCGGCGGCGAACAACAGCGAGTGGCCATCGCCCGATCCCTGGCCAACGACCCGCAGGTCCTTCTCGCCGACGAGCCGACGGGCAATCTCGACACCGCGAGTTCTGAGCGCGTGTTTCATTTGCTGACAGAATTGGTGCGACGGCAGCGGAAGGCGTTGCTGCTGGTGACGCACAATCCGCAGGTGGCCGGGGCCAGCGACTGGATTCACGAAATGAAGGACGGCCAGTTGATCGAGTGCAGCGCAGGCCGTCCGCGGTGAGCCGCTGCGGTTACATCACGTCGGCAAAGGCGCGTTTGGTCCGCATGAAGAAAGCGTAGCCGACCGACAGCGTGACCAATCCGATGACAAGCATCAGCAGATAACGCGGCCAGGAAGGCGCAACGCCCCATAGCACCGCATTCCGCGCCTGGTCCGCTGCAACGGCCAGGGGGTTCAGCAGGAACAGCGACAGGAACTCCGGCGGCACTTTGCTGAGAGAATAAAAGATGGCACTGGCGAACATCAGGACGGTCAGAAAGACGGGCACGATGGAGTTGATGTCGCGGACGAAGACGCCTAGACTTGCGAGAAACCAGCCCGCACCGAGACAGATGAGAATCAGTGGCAGCACGATCAATGGCAGGTAAAGCACGGTGAGCGGGATGGCCCCGTGGGCAAGCAGCAGTCCAGCCAACAGCGGAACCAAACTGATCGCCATCTGCGCCAGTGCCGCGCCGACGACTGAAACACAGAGAATTTCCAGCGGGAACACGACCTTGGTAACGTAGTTGGGATTGGCAAGCACAAGCATCGGCGCGCGAGAGAGACATTCGGCAACGAAATCAAACACGATCAACCCGCAAAACAACGCCAGCACAAAATCCAGCTTCGATTCGTGAGGCGTGTTACCGAGTGTGGACCGGAAAATATACCCGAACACGACAGCATACACGGCGAACATCGCCATCGGGCGAACCAGCGATCCGAGCAGGCCCAGATACGAGCCACGGTAGCGCACCAGCAAGTCGCGCTTGGTAATCTGGCGAATCAGCGGCCCCTGTTGGCATAAATGCCGTACGATCTCCCAAGGCGCGAGGAGCCGAGAGAGAGGAATTCTCTTGCCCGATGTTTGTGCTACAGGCAGCATCATTTGAACTTTCGCTGGTATCATCTGGCAGAGCCATGGGAGAATTCAACGGAAAAACGACACGACATTGAGTTCTGAGACTGTCATCGAAGTTGAGAAGCTGTCCAAGGTCTATACGATCTGGTCCTCGCCCGTTGCGCGTTTGCACGGTCCGTTGCTGGGGCGCATCGGGCAGTTGCCGTTCCTGCCGTCGGGCACCCGCCAATTCTTCAAACGTCTCTCCCACGAATCGTTCAGGAACTTCTACGCACTGAACAACGTCTCTTTCAAGGTCCGGAAGGGTGAAAGCGTGGGTATCATCGGTCTGAACGGTTCCGGCAAGAGCACGCTGCTGCAAATCATTGCCGGGACCTTGGAACCGACGGACGGCAACGTGCAAGTCAACGGTCGAGTGGCAGCACTGCTGGAGCTTGGGAGCGGTTTCAACCCGGAATTCACAGGACGGGAGAATGTAATCTTGAACGCAACCATCCTCGGTTTGCGCCCGGCGGAGATTGAGGAGAAGTTTCCCGTCATCGAGAACTTTGCGGAGATCGGTGATTTCATGGACCAGCCGGTGAAAACCTACTCCAGTGGCATGCAGGTGCGGCTGTCATACAGCGTCGCGACGGCGATGGTGCCCGATGTTCTCATTGTGGACGAGGCGCTCTCCGTGGGCGACGCGTATTTCCAGCACAAGTGTTTCGCCCAGATGCGGAAGTTTCGGGAACAGGGAACCACGTTGTTGTTCGTCTCGCACGATCCTGCCGCCGTGAAGTCGCTTTGCGATCGGGCCGTGCTGCTCGACGCCGGCGGCGTCGTGCGCGACGACACGGCGGACGCGGCGCTGGATTACTATAACGCCATCATTGCCAAACAAGCCGCCGACCACATGATACGTGAGTCGGAAGCATTGACGGGCCGTACGGTCACACGCTTTGGCACCCACGCCGCCACCATACAATCCGTCGAATTGTTCGACCGCGGCAATCCTGTGCGTGCTGTGCGCGTTGGCGCTCCGGTGGTTCTCCGGGTACGGTTGAAGGCAAACGAATCCATTGAGGATCTGACCGTGGGTGTCTTGTTGCGGGATCGGCTTGGCAACGACGTTTTTGGCACCAATACTCACCACATGGACTTGGACCTCAAGATCGCGGCTGGAAAGGCGATGGCTGTGGATTTCGAGGTGCCGGCGCTGAACCTCGGCGTCGGCCATTACAGCGTATCGGTGGCGCTGCACTCCGGCGCCGCACACGCGGAGAACAACTATGATTGGTGGGACCGGGCGCTGGTGTTTCAAGTTGTGCCCGGTTCACAGCCGCCATTCGTTGGCACGTGCTGCCTGCCGGTGAACGTGAGCTGGCGCGAGGACAAGCAACCCACCGAGACCTGACCATGCTCGAACCCAACAACGCTGAAATCAATGTCGAGGAACTGATGGCTAGGGTGCGGGCTGAGGTGCAGCGGCGCGAAGCCGATGGCACGTTACCGGCCATCCCGCCTGTGACGCTGCCGCCTCCGCGCAGTTTTTTGGAGATGCGGGTTGCGGAGGAAATTCGCCAAGCCCGGCAGAAACATATCGTGGACGCGCGTCTTCCCGAGTCCACTCGCGGGCTGTTTCGCAACCAAGGCAGCGTCAACATCCGGTTGATCCATGTGGTAGAGATGCTGGCGGAACATCTGGCTGCCTTGCGGGTCGAGCAATCGAATGCGTTAAAGGCTGAGAAGGAGAGACTGGAGAACGAAATTGCGGTTCTCAAGGGCGAAACATCCTTGCAGCGACAAGCCCTGACACGCCTACTCGATGAGTTGAAACGTCAGGATGCCGCGCCGGACCCTGCGGCCGTTGAGGCGAGCGCATCGGAGGCGCATCTGCACAGCCTGGATGCCTTCTATCTGGCGTTCGAGAACCGGTATCGCGGGTCGCGCGAGGAAATCAAGAAACGGCTGAACGTCTATCTGCCGTATGTGGCCGAGGCGGGCGCTGGCACAACAGAGAGACCGATTCTGGATATGGGTTGCGGCCGAGGTGAGTGGCTGGAGTTGCTGAAGGAGAATGGCTACACAGGCCGGGGTGTGGACATGAACATCCCCATGTTGTCGGCCTGTAGCGAGCTAGGGCTTGAAGTGATCAAGTCGGACGCCATGGCTTATTTGCGGTCGCTGCCGGATCGAAGTCTGGGAATGGTCACTGGCTTTCATATCATCGAGCACCTGCCGTTTCGGATGTTGCTGGAGTTGATGTCCGAGCTTTATCGCGTCCTGCAAGATGGCGGGTTGGTCGTGCTGGAGACTCCCAATCCGGGCAACATCCAGGTGGGAGCCTGCAATTTCTATAACGACCCGACGCATCGTCGTCCTCTGCCCAGCGCGCTGACAGGATTTCTCGTTGAATACGCCGGGTTCAAGAACGTTCGCACCCTGCTTTTGCAGCCAAGCGAGGCCCCATTCCCCGTCGGACCTGCCTGCAGCCCGATGGTGCGATGCTTCAACGAGCATTTCTTTGCTCCACAAGACTATGCGGTGCTGGGAAGCAAGCCCGCTGCAGTCGCGCCTGACCAGAATGCGGGCCGGGCCCGCTCCGGGGCCTAAGCCATTCATGTTCCATGAAGCCGCTTGCCATCGTCATTTCCTGGTTTGGCCGCGACCTCAAAGGGGGTGCTGAAACACAAGCCTGGCAGATTGCCTCGCGGCTTGCGGCTCGTGGGCACGCGATTGAAGTGTTGACGACCTGCTGCCGTTCACACTTCGACGATTGCGCCACGAACCATTTGCCGCCTGGTCTGACTCGCGAGCCGGAAGGTTTTGCGGTGCGCCGTTTCCCCGTGACCCGGCGCAAACGAAAACAATTCGACCGCGTCTCGTCGCGGTTGCAGCGCCTGCCAAAGACGGCCCTCAAACCGGGCGTGGCGCCGGTCAGCGCCGCCGATTCGAAAATCTTCAGTCATGAACTGATCAAGTCACCCGCGTTGCTGCGCTACCTGAAAGAACACGGCGATGACTACAGCGCATTTGTTTTCATGCCGTATCTCTATGGGCCGGTGCTGCACGGTCTGCCGCTCGTGGCCGACCGCGCGTGGCTCCAGCCGTGCCTGCACGATGAATCCTATGCCTACCTGCCGGAGGTTGCCGCCATCTTTCGCTGCGCACACGGCGTGTTGTTCAACAGCGACGGCGAGATGGAACTGGCGCTGCGGCTGTTTGGGCCGGGGATTTTCCACAAATCCACGGTTGTCGGCGAGGGTGTGGAAGTGCCAGTCGTCGAGCCGGGCACGGTTGCTTCGGCCACCGCCGTGTTTGACGGCGCTCCCTACGTGCTATGTCTTGGGAAAAAAGAGCGCGGGAAGAACTCTCATCTGCTGTTGAACGCGTTCCGGCAGTTCAAAGCTGCGCACCCGACATCACGGCTGAAACTTGTGTTTGCCGGCGCCGGCGTGCTCGACTTGGGAGGCTTGGACGGACAGGTGCTGGATTTGGGCATGGTGTCAGAACGCGACAAGGTAACTCTTCTCGATGGCTGCCGCGCGTTGTTCCAACCGAGCGAGAACGAGAGCTTCTCCCGTGTGATCATGGAAGCATGGTTACGCGGGCGGCCCGTGGCGGCGCATCGTGACTGTCTGGCTACCGCCACGGCTGTACGGTTGTGCGACGGCGGCTGGCTGGCGGCAGATGAGAAGGAATGGAGCACGTTGCTTGGCGACATGGAGAGTCTCCCCACCGAAGTGCTTGCGGCGAAGGGCGCCGCAGGCCAGCAATATGCCCGCAAGGCGGCGGATTGGCAGCGCGTGATGGAACGCTATGAGGCGGTGCTATCGGTCACGACGCCGCGGGTGATTCTCGTGCCGCGCACGCCTCGGGCAATCCACCAGGTGCTGCCAAACTTCACGTATGGTGATGGCATTTCAAACTTCGTTCGTTGGACTCGAAAGCAGTTGCTGCAGGCGGGCATATCCTCGGAGATCTTCGTCCTTCACATAGACCCGCGCGTTGCCAATGAGTGCCACCGATTCCAGCCGGGCTGCATCGCATCACAAGATGCAATCATTTACCATCACAGCATCGGCAGTGAGTTGACGACCCATGTCGCGACACACGAGGGGCCTAAGTGTCTCCTTTACCACAACATCACGCCAGCGGAGTTTTTCGAGCCTTTCCATCCCAAGGTGACAGCGTTGTTGCGGCAAGGGCGTGAGGAGCTGAAATGGTTGTCCAGGAGTTTTCCATGCGCAGTGGGCCAGTCCGCCTATAACGCCCAAGAGTTGCAGGAGGCGGGTTTTGTGAATCCCCTGGTCTGCCCGGCATGCGTGGATCCCGCACGCTGGAGCGAGGCACCTGATTCCGGGCTGATGGCGCGACTGCAACAGGGCCACACCAATGTGTTGTTCGTTGGCCGCATCTCGCCCCAGAAGAAACAGGAGGATCTTCTCCGCGCGTTTCAGGTCTATCTCCAATTCGACCCAACAGCCGTGCTCCATCTCGTCGGCACGATTCCTGAAGGCGACCCGTATGCTGCATACGTTCGACGGGCGGCAGAGTTGTTCGAGTTGGGCGAGCATGTGCAGTTTGCCGGCGCAGTCGACGAGAATCAGCTTGCGGCTTACTATCGGACGGCGCACTTGTTCTGGTCCATGTCGGAACATGAAGGTTTCTGCGTGCCGTTGGTGGAATCGATGTGGCATGACGTGCCTGTGCTGGCGTATAACAGCACCGCAGTCGGCGAGACGCTCGGCGCGGGAGGCGTGTTGTTTAACCGGAAGAACAGGCTGAAAGAACTGGCGGCACTGGCGTGGCTATTGGTCAACGACAACGGACTGCGGCAGCAAGTCATCGCCGCGCAACGCCGCCGCCGGACGTTCTGTGCGCCGGCGGCCGTGGCTGAGGCGTTGCAGACACTTGTCAACAGACTGTGTTGAGGCAACATGGAACACGACAGCTTGCGAAATGAAGTGGGTGTGAACCCGCATTCCACGACGCGCTCACTGTGTTGCAGTCATACTGCCGGGGAGGTTGAACCTTGTTGAAAGTCGCCTTTGTTGTCCAGCGTTGCGGCCGCGAGGTCAACGGCGGCGCCGAAGCCCACTGTCTCCAGATCGCCCAGCGAATGTCACGCCATTGGCAGACGGAGGTGCTGACCACCTGCGCGCTCGACTACATGACTTGGGCCAACCACTACCCGGCTGGTGAAGAAGTCATTGACGGCACTACCGTGCGAAGGTTTGCCGTGGACGTCCCGCGCGACGTGGAAGCCTTCAACGAGTTGTCCAGGCAGCTGCATGGCCGCCAGCGCTATTGCAGCCTCGCGGAACAGGAAACGTGGATGCGGACCCAGGGACCGATGAGCCGGGACCTGGCGGATTTCGTCGCAAACCATTGCGATGACTACGATGCCTTCATCTTCTTCACCCATCTCTATGCCACGACTTATTTCCTGCTGCCGTTGGTGAAAGATAAAGCCTGGCTGGCTCCGCTGGCGCATGATGATTGGCTGATCCACTTCTCCATGTGGGACCGGCTGTTCGCCTCGCCGCGAGGCATGATCTTCAACACCGAAGAGGAACGCGATTTTCTTCGCAAGCGGTTCCGCAATGCGTTGCCGCCAGGACCTGTGGTCGGTGTGGGTATCGAACCACCTGCGGCCTCCAACCCCGCCGCGTTTCGCCAACGACACAAGCTGAAGGACCCGTTTCTTCTTTACGTGGGTCGTGTCGATGCCTCGAAAGGTTGCGACGAACTGTTCGATTATTTTCAGCGGCTGTGTCACGCGGATCCAACGCCACGCAAACTCGTGATCATTGGCCGGGAGGTCATGCCGATCCCGCAAGATAAACACGTCATTCATCTCGGCTTCGTGGACAACCCAACGAAGTGGGATGCGATGGCCGCTTGCGACTGGCTGGTGGCTCCCTCGCGCTACGAGAGTCTCTCCATGGTCTTGCTGGAAACATGGGCCGCAGGCCGTCCAGCCATCGTTAACGGCCAATGCGAGGTGTTGGTTGGTCACTGCCGCAAGGCCAATGCCGGCCTCTGGTATTCCAATTACGAGGAGTTCCGTGGAATTCTTTCGTTGATTGATAGCCCGACCCGAAACGTGATGGGACGGCAGGGCGCGGCCTATGTGCGAGCAAATTACAGTTGGAAGCAGGTGGAGAACAAATACCTTCAGATCCTGAAAAAAGCGTCCTGAAGTCACGCGGTGAGGGCATGCAGATCACGGTCATCCTTGCGCCAGGAGAACCGTATCACAGAATCTTCTGCGACCTGTTTCGTTGATCGAGAACCAGGCGCTACGGAGAAGACGAATTCAATCGTTTGCGAACAACAGGGTTGAAAAGAGCAAATGTGGTGCCGGACAGATTCTCGGTCTCGCCTTGGCGCGCGCCATCCAGTTCATAGTGGAAGTTGATGGCCATGCCTCCCGGAGGGATCCGAATCGGCAACACCACAGGCAGCAAGTTACTCCGCGGTGGGGGAGAAAAGCTAAAGCGGGCATCTTTCGTTTGGACGGTGAGGGTAGACTTGTTTCCATCCCAATCTGCCAGTTGGAAAGAGAGTTCCGCCTCAACAACGTGGTCTGCCGTATTAACGAGCGTCAGTTTGGAATCACGTCCACAGGCCCGGACCACGCGACTCGTATTCACTGTCTCAGGCCTGCAGAACCCAGACCCGTAATCCAAGCGAGGGTTTTCGCAGGAATAGAAGGCATCGCGATTATTGACGACGAACGCGCTGTGCAAACGGATATTCTTGCCCTGAAGGTGAAACGTGAACCTCTTGGCAGAGTCGAAAGCAAGGCGGTTGAGCACCTCAACTGCGCGGCTGCCACTCTCGTCTTGAAACAGGAGAATTCTGTCGCAACGACTCCCAAGCTCAAATGCATGAAGAAAGATATGAGCCTCGTTGCCAATGACACGAATCGGGTCCGCAGTGTCCTCCACGATCTGCAAGCTCAGAACAGAGGCAAAGAGGAGGCATGTTTCGGACCAGGCATGATTCGGGGAATACTTGAGGTAGTAGCGGGGCGCGGATGAAAGTGTTTTGTCCCGGAGGCTCGCTTCCATTTCTTCTTTCTCGGTAAGAATGTTGATCTTCCTGCCCGTCTTGTAATGAACATAGTCTCTCCAATAACCGGGGTAACTGACGGCAATACCGCAGGTGCGAGTCGTGAGGCTGGGCGCGTAGATGATGCTTCCAGCAGGCAGTTCACGAAACAAGTCACTCGAAAGAAAATCGTCAAAGAACTCCCACTTTCTGTGCGAATAGACCTTGCTGGCCACTTCAGCATCATTCCATGCGGAGAACCTCAGCGTACCGGCAAAAACGAGCGCAGCGAAAACAACGGTTGTTACGGCGCGAACCGGCCTGATACGAGTGATGGCCGTCAAATGACAGGCGAAAGCGCCCATGAGGAGGCATATCCCGAAGAAAGAGAAGTAGGAGGCCATGTAGATGTTGGAGCCTTCACGAGCCCACCGCTGATACTTCGGGGTAAGTGCGAAAAGCAGGTTGGGAAGAAAGATCAGGCACACCGCGGATGTGCCGATGACCATCCAAGTGGAAAGGGTGAGCTTGAGGGCAAAGCGGCGCAACAGAATCCAGGCAGCGCCAGCCGCAAGGGTGGCCCGCATCAACCATGCTGGCTCGTAATTGCGAAAGTTTTGGAGCCAGTCAGCCAGGACCGGAAGACCGTATAACGGGTTGAATGAAGCCCCCTGAAAACTGGAGAAACGACGGATCTCGTCGGGCGTTTCGTAGTGATAAACGGGGAAATTCGACAGACTGAAAGAGAGCAAGGTCCGAAAGAAGTCCTTTAGTCGAAATGATGCGTCGAGGACGTTGCCATCGTATTGTGAGGGACTATAGAGACGCCATGCTCCGTAAACCAAAAGCATGAGAAGGAGGAAGATGCCATGAAGAGAAAGAGATTTGCACGACGCGGCTGGATGCCGGTAGAGGATCGGCAGGAAACAAAGACCGAAAACGTAGAATATCTCGCAGTAATTGAGCGTCACCAAATACAGGAAAGCGCTCAAGAACAGCAACTTCGTTGACCTGCGCTCGATTCCGTAGTCATAGGCGATCAGGGAAAGAAAGAACAGCGATAGGGGCAGCGTGAAGATGATCGGGTAAGCCGTGATCAGATAATGCTCCCAACTGTCACAATGCAAGGTGGACCAGGCCAGTAACGAGAGCCAGGTAACCGCGGTGTTCCTTGCCAGGCGGTGGACCAGCCATCCAAAGAGGATGAAGTTCGTGGCAATCATCAAAAGCGAGAAGAACTTCGTCACAACCATTTCGCGGCACACATGAGCTCCAATGGCCGTGGGTCCATGCAGGGTCATGAAGAATATCCGTCCGTGTTCCCCCGCCCGTTGGACGTAATGACTGCAAGAAAGCGTAGCGTTCTCCATGTCGTCGTTGGTCGCGTAGCCCGTGTTCAGGTAGGGCAGGAGGAAGGTTGCCAGCAGGATGGCTACAAGGGCAACGACACTTGCGCCAGGTAGAAAGCGGGAATGGGGTTCTTGAGTCAATAAACTTGATTTGGGTTGGTCGGGAGCAAATACCCATCTTGCACCGACGGAAAGTCTCCCCGCCAGCCAATCAAACCGTGTTTTGAGTGATGTCCACATGCCGCGCTTTGCCGTCTGCCCAACCGTCAGCACATTGTAGTGCCCGATTGTCGCCATACAAGATTGAATCCCGCGCACGCGTTATCGGACCCTTCTGGCTGTGCAGCACTCGGTCTTCCCTGTGACTACTGCGGCGTGATCGTCGCGTGCCAAAGGAACTTCACCTCACGAGCGTCGCCACGCGATGGCAGACGGAACCGGATGATGCGGTGGGGGCCATACCTGCGCGTGCTCGATAGTCTGCGGCAAGCCAGATGGCAATGTTGGTTTTTGCGGTGCTGCTGGCGATCCCGTGCGGTTTGCTGTCGGTGCTGCTCTCCTTGTGTGGGCAAGGTGAGGTGTTTCGGTGTTTTTGTAGCCATAGCAAGAAGGCGGTCTGATACGTGTCGGCGTTTCGGAAACCGTCCGCTTATGGCGAGCTTTAGCCAGGGCAAAGGGCTTGACCGAGTTGCAGAAGACAGCATGATGATGGCGATGACTTCATCGACCCCTCTTTGGAAACGCCCGATGTTCTGGCTCGTGTTTCTCGCTGTTGCCAGCGTTACCAGCCTGTTTTTTTACCATTGGCGCATAGGGTATAATTCCGATAGCGCGATGATCGGCCTTATGGCCAAGAGCATCTTGGAGCGTGGTGAGCGGCCGATCTTTGTTTGGAGCGTGGGCTATCAGGGGATGTTACTGGAAGGTTATGCGGTGGCCTTGTGTTTCAAACTCTTTGGCATCAACCCGTGGGTCCTCAATATCTGGAACACGATTTGTCTTTGGTCGGTGTTTACCCTCTTTTACTGGTGCGTGAAACGATGCACGGATATATCCACCGCGTTGTTGTCGGTATTGTTGCTGGCCGTGAGTGCAACTTCATTCTACACCCTTGTGATGCGAACCCAGCCCAACTACACGGAAACCTGTTTCTTTGGCCTCGTTTTGATTGCGCTCAGTCAGGTATTCGTGCGGCATTTTTACCTGAAAGGAGCCGGACCTGATCGAAGGACAATGCTTTGTGCTCTGGGGTTTGGGTTGGTAGGAGGTTTTGGAGCCTATACCTACGGGCAAATCTATTACTTCTTTGCCGCGATTGGGTTTCAGTGGTTGCTCATTTATGTGAGGGACATTCGTTGCGCCGGGCGTGAAGCTTACACCGGCCTGCGGCAGCATCCCATGCTCCGTTGGGGAGTGTGGTGTTTCGTTGTTCTATTTGTATTTGGGGTCCTGTGCTGGATAACGGATTTCCACCGTGTCAATCTGATCGGGATACGCTTGCGCTGGAGGCCGCTCAGTTTGATGGGGTTGAGCGCGGTTGTTTTTGCAGTTTGCGCCGCTCATGATGTGTGGGTTCGACATGGGAACCGGATTCGTGAGCTTTGGCGCGAGGCGGTAGTCGTCACTGCGGGTTTCCTGGCAGGCTACTCGCCAGCCTTGGTTTATATCTGGATCCAACACGGGACACAAGTGCCGCGCATGGGTCTCACCGAGACGTTCGAATTCTTCAAGAATATCAAGATCGCGCTGTTCTTCGCACCGTCTTTCCTGAACCTCTCAACGGGTTCGGTCATGGGTTTGGCTTTGGTGGTTGCAGTGTCATTCGTGTTGCTGAGTTTCATTTATTTGACCTGCCGCGAAGCGGTTAGGTTCACGCAAGGACGGAGCGAGGCAAATACCATCCTGAAACTTAATCCTCTTGTATTGTTGCCGTGGATGGTGCTGCCGATGTTTCTCGTTGCCAAGGCGGTTGTGGATCAGTGCTCGGCGCGCTACCTATTGGTGCTCATTTTTTACTCGGCGGTCGCAATGAGTGTTGTTGTCTTGTGGTTGCTGCGACGAGGAGGCGCCTTGCGGATTCTTGGGGTGCTGTTTCTAGTCTCGTTCCTGTCCAACAACGTGATCTCGCTAGGCAAAGCGCTCCAAACCAGCCAGCACGCGAAATTTGAAGGCGAATGTGTCATTCCGATTCTCAAGGAGTTCAACCTCAAGTATGGCTACGCTGACTACTGGCACGCCTACGCGGTTATGTTCTTCACCAACGAAGATTTCATTCTTGAGCCGATTTACAGTAACTACTCGCCTCACTACGGTCCGCTTGTCAAAGCCCAGCGGCGGGTGGTGTATCTCGACAGGGACCCGCCGCGGTTTGTGCCGACAGTTGATGGAATAGTCGAAATTTACGGCATTCCGTATCGGGTGATCAACAGCCGGCGAAGCGACGGATTGGTCGTTTATGTAATCGAGAAGCTCGTTGACGGCGCCTGACTCATGTCGAGTTTTCGACCGGTTTCAAGGTCGAAGATGGCGAACTTGCGGACACCCCACTTGTGCAAAACGAATTGCAGCGTAGTTTTCAGCACGCCCCAACCGTAAACGCAACTGCGCCAGAAGTTGATGGAAGACGCACCCTCGAAGTAACGTGCCGGACAGGTGATCTCCCCAATGGTCAGGCCTGCCATGGCAACCTGCGCCAGCATTTGGTTGTCAAAAACGAAATCATCGGAGTTTTCCTCGATCGGAATGCTTCGCAGAACCTCCGCAGAGAAAGCACGGTAACCGGTATGATACTCAGTGAGTTTCTGCCCCATCAGAAGATTCTGAAAAACCGTCAGCAGGCGGTTCGCTGCATACTTGTAAATTGGCATCCCTCCTTCGAGCGCCCCCTTGCCTAAGATGCGCGATCCCAGCACGACAGGAAACAGCCCATGCGCGATCAAGTAGCACATCGAGTGAATAAGCCGCGGAGTGTATTGGTAATCTGGATGCAACATCACCACAATGTCGGCACCCGCGTTTAGGGCGGCTCGATAGCAGGTTTTCTGATTGCCGCCGTAACCGCAGTTCTTCGGGTGGCGTATCACCGTGGCAATACCGAGGGTTCTGGCTTCGTTGCTTGTCCTGTCTTCCGAGTGGTCATCAACGAGAATCACATCATCCACAATGTCGAACGGAATTTCAGCGTGAGTCCGTGCCAGTGTGTTCTCTGCGTTGTAAGCGGGTAGCACGACAACAACCTTTTTTCCCAAAACCATGGACTAGTGTCTCAGTGTTTTACGGTTTCCAGTCAAGCCCTTTCACTGAACGCGTGAGCGCACATGGAGAACTGCGCAGTAGTGCCAGAACGAACTTTCATAACACGACCGCGTGTGGTGTGGCTGCTCTGAAATACCGGCAGCCGTGATTTGTTCCGGTTGGGTTGGAACCGGCGAAAACAGTTGATTACCGTGCTGTGACCGTTGCGTGCCAGAGGAACCTGGTGGCATCAGGGTTGCTGCGTTGTGGCAGACGGAAGCGGATGATGCCGCTGGTCGCGCGCACGGGCGCGACTGGCTCGCCATCAAGCGCCAGCGCGAGCTTGTCGGTCATGTGCGCTGGCAATTCCACCGCCACGTCGCTGGCCGGAACAGCATAGACCCACACGTCGACACGATGAACGTTGCCTTCAGCAACGAACGACTCCCCTTCCCCGCCGCCAGTCGCCGGACTGCGAACATTCGCGCCGCCTACAGTCTGCTGATTCGCCGCAACGACGCCGGGTGCGGTTGCGCGGAAACCGAATGCCGGCAAGGCAACCGTGCCATTTCGTGACGTGACGGCTTTGGGTGACGAACCAAGGTTGGCGATGATCTCAACAGGACCATAAATGGCACGGATGATGCCGTCGTCGTCGCGCGTGGGCTGCGCGCCACGTTCGTGGACGAAGAGCGTCATCGGCTCGCCGACGTAGCGGGCGACGACGGACTTTTGCAGCCGGTCAAGCCAGCGCAGCCACTCACGCGGCCCGTCACGATCCAACGCAGGCGCGGCAATGCGGCAGCTCAGGCCGTAACCGAGCGCGAGTGTCCACGCGAGCGTCTCGCGATTGGTGACGAACTGGCCGAGGTCGTGATGCACAAACGAACACTTGTCGTGGGCAATGATCTGCGCCAGCGGGAAGATATCCCACGTCGCCGGAGAGTACTCGTGTTTCATCAAACGCCGCCATGACGGTCCGCCCTCCGTCGGCACGATGCCCCAGGTCATGCCGCAAAGCTGCGACTCGTGGTTCGCCGCGCGATCCCAGCCCGACTCGGTCGAGAGAGGTTTCCTGGCGGCATCTTCGGCAACTTGCGAAAGCAAACCATCGGTGTAGGCGAACGGCGTTGGTGAAGCGGGGTTGGTATCGTAGTGCCAGCCGCGTGCGCCGCATTGATCCTGGAACAACACGTCCACGGGGTAGTCATCGCTGAACTGTCGCACTGTTTCGCGATTGGCACGCTGCACCGCCGGATGCCAGTGGCAGACTGTCCAACCGTCATTGCCCGGGTTGCCGTATCGCTCGTAGCTGGGTTTGCCCTCCAGAGATCGCAACAACGGCGCGTCCCCTTCGCGCTCGAACGTCGGCCCCTTCGGATGATCGCACCACCACGTGGGGTTCGTGTAAGGCATCACCAGATGGCCGAACGCGTGGCAGCGGTCGAGAAACTCCCGGAACTGTGCCGGCGTGCCGAACCTCGGATGCGGCGGCAGATGGTCAGGATACTCCTTGTCGAAGCCGCCCTTGAGGTAGTCGGCGAAGTGGACGAGCGCGGGCACTGGCAGCTTGCCGATGTGCTCCAGTTTCTCGGCGCAGTTGCCACCGTAGTAAACCAGCACCGCTTTCTTGAACTTCGCCAGCACATCGGCCGGCATCTTCTCGTCAAGCCGGCGATGGATCTGATTTGCTTCGCAGTAGTCGCGCAGCGATTTCTCGGCCGGCATGCCGACGGCGAGCCGCACCACCGGCGTGCGCCAGGTTTGTCCCGCCGTGACGAATGTGCCGAACGCGCGCTCGCACCAACCGCCGCGTTCGTCGCCGCCGCAGCCGAGCTTGCCGGGAACGAAACTGGCGTTGGGGTCCTTCGCGGCAGCCCACGGCGGCCAGCGCATCGGCTGCACACCGTAGAGCGACGCCGCCCCGGCGCGTGTATCGAGATGCATGAAGTCGGCAAATGCCGGCGGATACGGCAGGTTGAGACTCATCCAGCGCACCGGCCGCAGCGCAGCGTGGAACGGATAGCCGCCGACCTCGAACCAATGGCCGCCGGCGCGGACGAATTCGCCGATGGCCGCGACCGCCGCGGGCAAGCCATCGTCGCTTGCGGCGGGCAACCCTTCACCGTAGGGATTGACGATGGCAAGAAACTCACGGGAACCGAGCGCCTCAAGCATTTCGCGCGGCGAACGCAACTCGACGAATGTCAGTTTGTCGCCGGTAACGGCTTTCGACTCACGCAGCGCCACGATCAAATCGTGGACAACAATTGCGGCGCCGCCGCCTCGCTGCGGCCCGGCCGTAAGCGAAACAATGCCGAGCTTGGCGCGGCCTTCAACCGGTTTTGTGGCGAGCTTCTCAACCGTCGCCTTGATCATCGCGGTGACGAGGCGCTGTTCCCTGTCGCCCACGAAGCCGCCGACACGCCAGAGCAAACCTGCGCCGCCAAGATGGCTTGCGGAGACGTAGGCGCCGTTTTCCGAGTCGGCGAGCACGAGGTCGGCCTGCCCTTTGGCTGGCGCGCGGTTGACGGTCGCTTGCGCACCTTCGATGCGCCGGGCGAGGCCGGCGCCAAACCACTCACGGCCTTCGGGCGTGACACGCAGTGCGACGGGCGCATCGTGAACGTCGCGCATGCGAAGCGAGCCCCCGTAGAGGCTGATGTAGCCGCGTGAGCCAGTGGTGACGTATCTCCAGCCAGCCGGCTCGTCTTCGGATTGAAGCTTGAAAAACGCAGGCCGCAGCGCCATGCCGACACCGTGGTTGCCATCGGAGGGGCAAACGAAGCGGTCGAGCATATCGGGATTGAAACGCAACCGCGCCGGCACCGCAAAGTCGAGCAGTGTCTTCTTCGCTGGCAGGACTTCGGCGACAAACTCGATGCCGTTGCTGCCGCCGGTTGCGGTGACCGTGACAATGAGTTCGTCGTTGCGAAAGTGGAGGCGAAGCGAGTTGGCCTTTGTGTCGCGAGCGCAAGTGAAGGCACAATTAGTGGCGCAGAGTTCACTTCCATCACGAAACCGCGCCTGCCACAGGCCGTGTTCGCCGCTAGCACAGATGGAACCTGATTTGCCGCGCTGTTTGACGGCAAGAATCGAACCGTTACTCGCGCTGAAACTGATCGTGCAGGAACCGCCCGTCAGCGTGATTGCGCCGCCTTGCGACTCATCGGACGCCGCGAAAATGAAGACGCCGCCTGCGAACAGAATTGCAGCGGCAGCGGTGAGTTGTCGAAACCAAAAATTCATGCGCTGCTCTTACCAGATTCACTCCAACAAGCGCAACGCGAAGCCGGCCCAATTGAAGTTCGACAAATCACGCGCACCATCCAACGCCACATTGTTGATTCACGAGCCACAACCCAGCCGCATTAGAACGCAACAGCAGGCAACGCAAAAGAACAAACCGACGTCATAAGAACTGGCTGGCGCAAGTCGGGGCTTGGGCGTAGAAACAGTACAGCAACTCGCGACTGCCGCCGTTGACCGGTGGCGCGCGGTTGAAAGGAGTCCATGACAGCCACAGAATCGTTACCGCCTTCTCAACCCGCTTTTTCCGACCAGCGAACAGGCCTCATTATCTTCGGAGTGCTGGAAATCCTCATCGGCTGTTTTTGCGTGCTAATGGTCGCGCTGATGTTCGTGGGACTGTCGTTGGGAAAGGTGACTGGAGCGTCATCGGATAGCGATACGATCATCTTCGGTGCGCTGATGTATGCCGCCATCGCGATTATGTTTGTCTGGCTCGGCATCGGATCCATCATGTGCCGCCGTTGGGCGCGCGCGTTGCTGCTGATCCTGTCGTGGGGCTGGCTGTTGATGGGCATTGTCATGATGGGCATCTTCGTGACTGTACAGCCGCGCATAGCGGAAGCCACACAGCCGGGTCCGGGAAGTGCGGCAATCACGATTACGTTGGTCATATTTGCCGTCATATTCCTGGTCATACCGAGCACGCTGACACTCTTCCACCAAGGCAGGAATGTGAAGGCCACTTGCGAGGCGCGTGATCCAGTGAGACGCTGGACAGACGCTTGTCCACTGCCAGTGCTCGCAGCATCACTGTGGATTGGCATGGGTGCCTTATTCATGCTGCCCACGTCGCTGACCGACAAGGACGTCCTGCCGTTCTTTGGTATCTTGCTCACTGGACTCCCGGCAACATTGTCTTTTGTAGCTTGGTCCGCAGGTTCGGTCTGGCTGGCTTGGGCATTTTATCGCCTGAAGCCGTTTGCCTGGTGGGTCGCTGTGGTTGCGTGCGTGCTGTTTGTCGTTTCCTATACCATCACTTTCGCTCGAATTGATCCCATGGAGATATATCGGCAGATGGGGCATGCGCAGCAGCATCTCGATCAGATTCAGAAATATAATTTCTGCTCCGGCAAGAGCGTGGCCATATGGATGACATGTTGCACGTTGCCTTGGTTCGGCTATCTGCTGTGGATCAAGAAATTCTTCCGCCGTTCTGCTTGAACCGGCGGCCCCGTCAAAGCAAACTCTCCAAAACTATTTCTTATGAACAGACGCGAACTTCTTCTCAAAGCACTGCGCAATGAAACCACGCCACGGCCGGCCTGGGTGCCGTTCGTCGGTGTCCACGGCGGCAAGCTGATCGGCAAGAGCGCGCGCGAGTATCTGCAATCGAGTGACCTGATCGTGCAGGGACTCAAGAAGGCGTGCGAGCTTTACCAGCCCGACGGGCTGCCGGTGGTGTTCGACCTGCAACTGGAGGCCGAGGTGCTCGGCTGCGAGTTGCGCTGGGCCGAACAGACGCCGCCATCGGTTTGCACGCACCCGCTCGAGCAAGGCAAGTCGCTCGCCGCGCTGCCGGTGTTTGACGCGGCTAACGGGCGTTTCCCCATCGTCATGGAGGCGGTCCGCACGATGAAAAAGGATGTCGGCAGCGAGATCGCGCTCTACGGTCTCATCTGCGGGCCGTTCACACTCGCGCTGCACCTGATGGGCAACGACATCTTCCTCCAGATGTTCGACCATCCCGACTACGTCAAGGCCGTGATCGGCTTCTGCGCGTCGGTCGGCCAGAAGGTGACGCAGGCTTACCTCGACAACGGCGTGGATGTCATCGCTGTCGTGGACCCGATGACCAGCCAGATTTCGGCGGAACACTTCGCAGACTTCGTCACGCCGGCCGTGAACCAGATCTTCGCGTTCGTCAAGGATCGCGGCGGGCTCTCGTCGTTGTTCGTCTGCGGCGACGCCACACGCAACATCGAGGCGATGTGCCGCACCGCCTGCGACAACATCTCCATTGACGAGAACATCCCGCTGGAGCGCATCCGCGACTTCACGCGCGGCCACAACAAATCGTTCGGCGGCAATCTCCGCCTCACCACCGTGCTGCTGCTCGGCGACGAGGACGACGCGCGGCTTGACGCCATTCGTTGCGTGGACGTCGGCGGCGGCTGCGGCTTCGTGCTCGCACCCGGCTGCGACCTGCCCTACGACACGCCGCCGAAGAATCTCGCTGCCGCCGCGGAAATGGTCCTCGACGGCTACCGGCGCGAGATCGCCAAGCGCACCATCATCGCCAAGACCGCCGAGGCCGCCATTGTCGCCGCCCCGCCGGATTACCGGAGCGAGCCGCTCGTCACGATTGATGTGATCACGCTCGACTCCTCCTCATGCGCGCCGTGCCAATACATGATGGACGCCGTGCATCGCGCCTCCAAACGGCTTTCCAAGCCCGTCATCGTCAAGGAGCATCGCATCACCACGCGCGAAGGCATCAGCATGATGACCCGGCTCGGCGTGAAGAACATCCCCACCATTTGCCTCGACGGCAAGGTGGCGTTCATCTCGATCATCCCCGACCAGAACACGCTGGTGAGCGCCATCGAGGCGAAGATCGCCGGCAAGGGCAAGTGACACTGCGATGATCCCGCTCGCGCTGGTGACCGGATTTCTCGGCAGCGGCAAGACCACCTTCCTCAAGCAGTTCGTGCGGCGATACCGGGGCCGGAAGATCGTCTATCTCGTCAACGAGTTCTCCGCGAAGGACGTGGACGGCGCGCTGCTGGCGGGCGAGACTCCCGACGTTGTTTCTGTCGCAGGCGGCAGCATCTTCTGCCGGTGCCTCGTCACGGAGTTCATTGCGCACTTACGGGAACTGCCGGCTCGGTTCGGCACGTCGGCGACGCCGGTCGAGGCTGTCGTCGTCGAGGCCAGCGGCATTGCCAACCCTGCCGTCGCCGGCCAGATGCTCCGCGAGGCGCGACTCGACCGCCAGTATGAGTTGACCTCTGTCGTCGCCATTGTGGACCCCGGCAGCTTTGGCAAACTCCTCCGCACCCTGCCAAACATCCGCGCCCAAATCGAAGCCGCCAGCCACATCCTCATCAATAAGACCGACGCCTATCCCGCCACGCTCATCGGGCAAACCGAAGCCGCCGTCTGCGAGATCAATCCCGCCGTCACGCCGGTGCGCACCAGCCACGGCGCGGCAGACGTAGAGCTGTTCGGGACGCGATTCGCCGGTGTGCAGGGCGGCGAGCTTGCGCAGTGCAGCGACCCGAACTTTGCGAGCTTCACCGTGCTGCTGGACCGCGGCCTGGACCTCGACCGTTTCCGCGCCGCGCTGGAAGCCGTGAAGGAAGACATCTACCGGATCAAAGGCTTCGTCGCCACCGCCGGCCAAAGGTTCCATCTGGACTACTCCGCCTCCGGCCTGCGCGTTGAGGAGACCGCGGAGCAACGTCCATCCGAACTGGTCTTCATCCTGCGCGCTCCCCTCACCGCCGCCACCCGCCGTTTCCTCCACAGTGTTCGCACCGGGTGTTGAAGGCTAACCTCTGACTCCTGCCCACTGTCCTCAGAAGGACGCCCATTCCACCTTCAGGTTATTCAATCATCGTTTCATTTCGTGGGACTGGGTGATACGGTTTGTTCCTGCGGCGATCAAATCTCTTTCCAATCATGAGCTTCAGGAATCTCTCACAATTCGTTTCAAGGTGCGCGGCTTTGTGCGTGGCCGCCATCGTCACTGGCCAGGAAGTGCGAACCACGTCCAGCGACGTGCTGGCGTTCACTGCCGACGGGGCGTGGAAGTCGGCAACGGTAAGCGGCCAACAATTGCCGCTCACGGCCGGAGCGCCGGTGTTGAGCGTCTGCGATGTCGAGCGAGGCGGGGAGTACTTCCCGATGTTGGGTTCTGTTCGCGCGGAGGGTGGCGGCGTCAGCATGACGCTCAGTTCGGAGCCGCTCGCGTTGAAGGCGACACTGCGGATCAAGGGCGATGGAAAGGCGTTCAAGTTCAAACTTTGGGTCGAGGATACGACGGGCAAGGATCGCGGCCTGTTGGTGCGAGTGGGTGTGCCGGTGAACGCGACAGGTTGGAAATGGTGGGATGACATGGATCGGCCACGCACGATCGAACCGGGGAAATTGTATGAGAATGCGAAACCGCTCCGGGCGTTTGCGGCGCTGCCGGAATGGAAGGACAAGCCGGATTTGCGGATGGGCTACAACACCGAGAACTTCTGCACGGTGATCACCGGCGCGACCGGGCTGTGCCTCGCCGTGCCATTGGACCAACCACGCATCTTCCGCACCGCGTATGACGCACAGCGAAATTCGTTTGGCATCACATACGATGTGGCACTGTGCAAGGAAACGTCACCCGCATCGCAGGCGGCGTTCGAGTTTGAATTGTTTGCATGCGACCCGGAATGGGGCATGCGCAGCGCGCTCGATACTTACTACCAGCGACATCCCGGGTTTTTCGCGAAGAACCTGACGGACGAAGGCATGTGGATCGCCTTCACGCACCTCGACTCGATAGACAACACGACGGAGTTTGGCGTCACCATTCAGGAAGGCGCGGGGTCGGCCGGATATGACGACAAGATCGGCGCAAAGAGTTTCAACTACTACACGCACGCAGGGATGTATGCCGACGTGCCGAACCACAAACGCGGCGTGGACCCGACGCCGTCGTTGGAGCGGCGCATCGCGTCGGTAGAGGCGACGTTCCGGAAGAGCACGGGGCGCGATGGCGTCTATGCCGAGTGCGGCCTGTACGATGCGGCGGGCAAACTCTCCGCAGAGCCGGGATCGGTCTATGGCGACGTGCTCGCGCAATTCTGCCTGGAGCCGGAGATGTTTTACGGCCAGTGGCTGCTGGACCGCATCGAGAAGTTTTACGCCGACTTCAGGAAGCGCGGCGAGCTGGATGGGTTTTACTACGACGGCCTCACCACGGGCATCAACTATCGCCGCGAACATTTCCCTCACGCAGGCTACCCGCCGTCGTGGGACCCGGTGGCGAAGAAGCCGTATCTCTACAACTACTTCTCATCGGTGGAGTGGGCGCGGCTGGTGGCGGAGAAGCTCCACGGGATGGGGAAGTTCACAATGATGAATGGAGCGATGGGCGCCAGTCCGTTCTGCGCGCCGTATCTTGATGTCATGGGCGCCGAGACCGGCCTGAACATCTCGCGCAGCAACTACAGTTTCGTGAAGACGATCTGCCATCACAAAACGTTCGTCACGCTGTTGAAAGGCAACTACGCGAAGATGACGGGCGCGGAGATCGAGCTGTTCATGAAACGCTCTCTGGCGTACGGCGTTTTTCCCGGTTTCTTCGACTGGCCGCCGAGCGGACTCGGTCCCGGCGGCACCTACTGGGACCACCCGGAGTATTATGAGCGCGAC
>Ga0265297_10004505_pt1 | contig 22719 bp, 25 predicted proteins | sample Munlanlwell13791_FD_192502 | JGI IMG/M metagenome (GOLD analysis project Ga0265297, IMG submission 192502) | Leachate microbial communities from a municipal landfill in Southern Ontario, Canada - Leachate well 137-91 | ecosystem: Engineered > Solid waste > Landfill > Unclassified | place... | reverse complement strand
CCTGTTATTTTTACCAGCGGCCACCAAAATTTACTTTTATAGAATTTTTCTGCGGCTAAAAAAAAGATTCTTCTTGGCACAACCGTAATCAAAGAAATAAAATCGAAATAACTTGAATGGTTAGCCGCAATAATACAAGCTCCTTTCTTTGGAATATTTTTAACCCCTTCGATCCTTTTTATCCAAATTAAACGAACAATCGGCCCAAATAGAGTTTTAAGAAACCAATATCCCATTTATATGAAAGTTAAAATATTTTCCAAAATTTTTCGCTTAACGTTTCTTTATTATATCCATTACCAGGTTTCATTAAGAATACATTCCCTCAATCTCTTTTTGGTAGTGTTTTTCAATAATGTGACGACGAAGCTTCAAGGTGGGAGTCAGCTCCTCTTTTGCCGAAGAGAACTCTTCGTCTAGCAGTTTAAACTTTTTGATTTGCTCGTAACTGGAAAGGTTTTGGTTGATAAGATTTATCCTTTCCTGTAAAAGATCGACGATCTTCTGGCTCGTTACTAGTCTTTCCGGGTCTTGAACCTGAAGATTGTTTTTTATCAGGAAGTTTTTGACTTCTCCCCAATCGGGAACAATCAGGGCCGCGATAAACTTTCTGTTATGGCCTATAACCATCGCTTGGGCGACATACGGATCTTTATTGACTTCGTTCTCGATCTTTTCCGGCCAGACGTTTTTGCCGTAAGAAGTCACAATCATTTCCTTCTTCCTGCCGACCACCGTCAAGAATCCTTCGTTATCGACAAAACCCAAGTCGCCGGTGCAAAACCATCCTTCTTCGTCAAAGGCTTTTTTTGTCTCCTCCGGGTTTTTGTAATAGGCCTGCATCACGTTCGGCCCTTTTACTAAAATTTCTTTTTCAGGAGAGATTTTAACCTTTACCCCCGAAACGTGCCTGCCTACTGTGCCGAATTTGTAGCCTTCTTCCGAGTTAACGGAAATGACGGGCGAAGTTTCGGTCAAACCGTATCCCTCCAGAATCTTGACTCCTATCTTCCAAAAAAACTTGGCTATTTTTTCGTTCAAAGACGCCCCGCCTGAAACCGCAATCCTCAGATGACCCCCTAACTGCTTCCTGATCTTTTTAAAAACCAAATATTCGGCAATTCTATACCTAAAGCTGCCTTTCTTTTGATTAACCGCCCATAGGAAAATCTTTTTTTGCAAAGCCGAAGAAGCGTTCACTTTATCCCAAATTTTGTCGTCGAATTTCTCGAAAACCCGCGGAACGGAAATCAAAATAGTCGGCTTCACCTCTTTAAGATTGTAGGGCAGCTGCTTTAACCCTTCGGCATAAGCAATTGTAATGCCTTTTAAAAGGGGAATATAATAACCGGCCAGTCTTTCCAAAACATGGGAAAGAGGCAAAAAGGAAAGAAAAACGTCCTTTTCCTTTAAAGGAATAACCTCGGTTACCGCCTGGGCGTTGCTTAGAAAATTATAGTGAGTCAGCATCACCCCTTTCGGCTCGCCCGTGGTGCCGGAAGTATAGATAATCGTACAAACATCGTCCGAATCCAAAAAAACAGGGGTAAATTCGTTTTTTTCCCCCCTTTCTAAGAGTTTTTTCCAGCTTAAGATCGGTTTTTCCGATATTGTTTTTAAACCGTCCGCGATTGTTTCCAAAAAGATAATCTTTTCCAAAAAAGGAAGCTCTTTCTGAAAAATGAATATTTTATTCAATAATTCTCTATTGGAAACAATGATAATTTTCGCTTCGCAGTGCCTCAGAATATTAGAAATAGCCCTGGCGTTCAAGGTAGTATGAACGGGAACAACAATTCCGCCAGAAAGCATTATTCCCAAATCGGAAATTACCCATTCGGGCCTGTTTTCCGACAAGATGGCAACCCTGTCGCCTTTTTTGACGCCTAGGGTTTGAAGCTCTCCGGCAAACTCCCTGACCGATTCTTCCAGTTCTCTAAAACTGGTAGGGAAATAAACGCCGTTCTCTTTGTGGAGAGTGGCTGTTTTGCGCGGAAATTTATGAGATATTTCCAAAAACGATTCTGTAATGGTTTCCTTCATTTGCCAGTTTCGTTTAATTATTTTCTATGTTATCTCTTTAATGAAGTTATGCGCTTTCTCAAATAATTCATTGCGCTGGCTCTCAACGGTAATAGTGTGCTGGTTACTGTTAAACCAATAAAGCAACTTCTGGGGAGAGCCGATATGGCTGTAGATGTAAATGGCGCTTTTGGGGCTCACGACCGGATCAACATTGGCATGCATGATAAGAATGGGGGTTTTTATCTTTTCCAGATTGGGAATTGTTTCTTCTCTAACGAGACGAAAAAAATCCATTATGCTTTTAATAGGAATAACGGGATAGGTTATTTCGTCAATCATGTCGGTATAATCCGTTTTATAGATTCTTCTGGGCTTTTGATAATATTTCTTCATCCAGCCGTATAAATAATATCTTGCCTTAATCAAAGATTGATATTTCAGCTTTATCGGCATGCCCAAAGAAATTACTCCCGCCAAGGTATCGGAGTCAAATTCCCTGGCTAAGTATAGAGCAAGATTACCGCCAAAAGAATTGCCGATAACAACTATTTTCTTAACCCTTGATTTTAGCTCCAAATAGGCTTCTTTCATTGATCTTTTCCAATCTTCGGGCGTAGTCTTTAACAAATCTTCCGGCGTAGTGCCGTGTCCGGCAACCAATGGCGCGTAAACGGTAAGACCCTTGCCGGCCAGGTATTTGGCCGCTTCCCTGAACTGACGGGGCGTGCTGGTAAAGCCGTGTATCATTAAAACGCCGACTTTGGATTTTCGGTCAATAAAGATCGGCTCGCCTCCTTTCATTTTAATCGTTCCGAAATCGATTTTTTTGTTTTTTCTTAAACGGAGTTTCATACGGTTTATTTACATTCCCATTCTACCACTTTTAAGTTCGTTCAAAAAGCCGAACTGATGTCCTTGACAGTACCATATATTGGAGCGACTATAAAGGCAAGGAATAGCTCTTTAACCGGTACCTTCAAAATAAAGGAGAGTTGAGATGAAAACGGCTAGATCGGTATTGTTCTTTCTGTTCGCAATTTTGCTTTTCACTGATATCGCCCGCTGTCAATCTAACGCTTTTGTAATTTCCTCTTACCCCTCTTCGTCAAAAAGCTATTACGATATAGACGGAAATATTGTCGTATGGCAGGATAACCGCAACAAAATCCCGGACCAGTGGAACCGCTTGACCTGGGATATTTACGGCTATGATTTGATTACCAAGCAGGAATTCGCAATCTGCACCCAGCAGAATAATCAAACGTTTCCGGCCATTAGCGGTAATTATGTCATCTGGAGGGACGAAAGGACCCGAGGGTCCGGAATAGAGGACAGTATTTATGGCTATAATCTTTCGACCAGTACGGAATTTGCTATTCAAACCGGCACATCCTCTGGTAGGCCAGCTATTAACGGAAATTTAGTGGCATGGTCAGACAGCCAATATAATATAGACGATTTTGGCAGCAGCATTTTCGCCCACGACCTAGCTTCGTCCCAAACATATCTTGTTCATTCCGCTATCGTTGAAGGCATGTATGTAATGTACAATGGATTTCCTGCCATCAGCGGAAATGTTATTGCCTGGGATAGATCTCCGTCTTCACAACATTCTCCTCCAACCGAGACCAATTCCCGCATCTGGGTTGCCAACATAGTCACCGGCTCCCAATTTCCTGTTTGCCCAGATCCAGGCGGATGGGAACAGAAGTTTCCCGCAGTAGACGGAAACATCGTAGTTTGGTGGCATAGCCTTAATCCCACCTGGCAAAGACGGGGAATATGCGGATACGACCTTTTGACCGACACAGAGTTTTTTATCAGCGGAATAAGCGCCATTAATGCCGGGTACTGCCACCCAGACATCAGTGGGAACCTGGTTGTCTGGGAAGAAAATGATTCAACAATAGGACACGGCAGCTATCGGATTTACGGCTACGACTTGCTTAACCAATATCAGTTTTTGATCACTGAATCCGAAGGCGCGCTTGGCGCACCGCGCATCAGCGGCAATACCGTGATATGGGTAGGCCCTGATAATGTTCTTTACGGCACAAACATCCCTGAACCCGCAACCATGGGAATCCTTGCGGCCGGATTGCTGATATTGTCTGCTAAAAAATCCAGGAAATAAGTTGAAACCAAATAAGTCCGAACTTAAAAATTCGGACTTTTTTATATAATACTAATAACGCTAAAAGTAGTTTATAAACCTTCTTTTAATTTCCGAGAACTTTTGTTTTTTAAAATTAAACCTGTATATAAATAAAGGATTGCCTTTACTATCCGCAAAACTTCGCGCCAAAAGTTCCTACCAAAAAAGCACATTTAAGCAAATTTTTAAAATAAAAAGGGCAATTCCGCGTAAGAATTGCCCACTTAGGTTTTACCCTTCAACCAATATAGCCGTTTCTGGCCTCATGTATGCCATGCCGATCTGTGAGAAAGACACAAGACAGACGCCCATTCCGACTGACCGAAACATCTGTTGGATAAAGGATCTTCCATAAGCTACGGTATTAAGGCCGTCGGGCGAAGTGAAGTAAATTCCCTTTCGGCTTTTGTGCATCCTAAGCCTGCTGTATCCGCAATTGCGATAGTACTTATCTCTGCATACTGTTGCCCGCATCGAAGTCCTATAAGAACTGATGAGGAATGGCAAGCATTTTTGAGATAAACTCTTAACTACGGGAAGAGGATTGAATATATTGCCGAAACTGTTAAATGGAAATAACAGAAGACATCTCTCCTCGTTGACATCCCAGTCCGATGGAACCACAATCTTGGAAATCTTTTCTGCTCCCCCAAGCACAAACTTGTGCTTTTGAGTAGAGGATATAAATCCCCCAAGACGTGCGTTCCCTGCGGAGATGTATCTCCTAACTACATCCACCCCGAGATAATGCTTTCTGTTCTTAATCGCCCATTCAAGATAACGTCCATGCATGCACCCTACCTCGACAAGCAGATCAAAATACGGACTGAGGCGATTTAGCAATGCCTCTTCGTCGGCAAGGAAAAGCCGAATGTTCTTTGGATAAAAAAGGGGATCGATAAGACGATCCCCCTTACCTTTGCCGTAGAAATCTTTTGCGTCAGTCATGTTACCACCTCACTCAATGATGGCGGTTTCGACCTGGTCTTTACTAGCACCTGCATAATCACACAACAGGCTCGTAGTGCGTTGGAGTTGACCTTTCAGGCGATCCTGACCGGAGAAAGAAATGATGACAATCATGATGTTTTTGGCATCCATGGTGATCATTGCCCTCTCCGAATCGCTGGTCGGACTACCAAAAGGTCCTTGTTCGTCGGCAAACAACGGCAACTCGGCGATGTTAATAATATCCTTACCGATGCCCTTGTAGGACTCGCCGGGCTTTCCGATACGAAAGACGACCGGAGGTTTCAGGTTGTCGACATTGTAGGAACCGACTGAATGCATCGTCTCCAGCGAGACAAAGTTGTTTATATCAACAATGGTGTTAATTTGGTACAACCCCTTGCCCTGGAGAATCCTACGAACCAGTGCCTCCTGAGAGCCACGGTAACGAGAAGGATCCTTCCCAAGGGCCTTGTATGCGTCCCTTAGGCCTTTAACCTGCGGAATATTGCAAAGGTTGGCCATGGTGGCTTCCAATTTAATCTTCCTGATCCGCTTGTTAATTTCCTCCCAAAGCGGAGGAGAGTTTTTCGGGAATTGCACAGATGCGGCAACAACGCCCAACACAAGGCCGGGAACTACTTTCTTTAATTGAGGATTGATTGAAATCTGAATCATAACAGAGCCTCCTTTTTGGTTAACCATAGCACCGGAAAACAATCAAATCAACTCACGATAGAAATCGGCGACCTCCTGGACTTCTTTAAGCACAGGCTGTTTTTGCCCAGCCAAAGGATAAATCACAGAAGCCTCGCCGAAATCACGGAATGCATCAAGCCACTCATCAAACTGGATACCCCAAGCGTCATAGCGATATCCAGTCTTACCGTCGTTTCCACGAAGCGGATGTTGAACAGCCCAATTGATGGCGATAGGATTCGGGGCGGAATAGGTTTTCCGCCACTTCCCGATTTGATACAACAACCTAATCCTTGAGTCATGGCTTTCCCCTAAGCCGAATAGCAAAGAGGAGCCACACCTAATTCCCATGGACGAAAGCGCACTGATAATCTTTTCGATCCTAACGAGCCAAGAATTATCTTTCTTTTTGACATCCTTGCTCATGCCACCAACTAATTCCGGTTCAAGCGTTTCAATACCAATAAACAGATAATCAAGCCCGACCTCCTTCAGGCTTTTCAGGATTTCCATCCTAGACAGAATCTGATCGACAGTGAACTGCCCACCGAACTTCAGATCCAGTTTAGTGCCTGAAAGAAGACTAATTAATTGACTAAGGAAAGAGTACGATCCTCCGAGAATTGTCGAATCTTCAATAAAGGCGCTGGCAGCAAAGCCAGGATTGTCTTCTCTGATGGTTGCGACTACGCTTTCCATCTGTTTGAACAACCTTTCGGCACTTGATTCCGGCTGGATAATGGGTCCTGTAACGCTCCTGCGTTCACTGCAAAACTCGCAGTCGTAAACACATCCGCTACCGGTATCGCTGAAGATATGGGCAGTGAGCCTTCTGCCAAACACGTCAAAAGAAGAACCGACCCCAAATATTTCTGCCGGAGATGGAAGGACGTTGCGATCGAAGTTTCCGCTCCTACCTTCAACTGTATAAATTTGATTTGAATCATCGACCCATCCAGCGATCCAACGTCCCGGAACTTGATCAATGCCCTGGAGATACGAGCAAATCTTTGACGGCGAAATGTTATGCCGCTCAAGATCGTAAACCTTCTCGCCAATCCAGGCAATAAGATATTCTCCTTCTCCAGAAACCACTAAATCAAACACCGGCTCGATACGGTCTTCCGCGATAAGCCGAAGAGGAGATCCACGATGATGGACAACAATTCCGTCCTGTAAAGAATAAATTGTCTCGGTGGCATGTCTGCCACCAAGAACAATACAGACTCTATCGCCAAACATTTCCTTCGCCTTCTTGGCACATGCTATCGCTCCAGGAAAACAAATGGACATAGCTCCGATAAGAAGAATATTCGGCTGAACATTCGACAGAAGTCGTTCAAAATTAGGAAGGTCCTCCTTGAACGAATGCATCAAGAGAAACGATTTTCTACGTTCAATTCTTGACACAGCCCAGTTAGATTCACCCCACGGACCAACGTCATTTTCGGCAAGCGATGCAGCGTAACGGCAAGCATTAAAAAGACTCGCCGGATCTTCACTAGACAAAACCTTAGAACTAATTCGGCTCTCTGGAAGCTGCGGCGCAGCAACTGCTACTACTCGGATAAACATGGTTTTTTCCTCCGTCTGTTTTGGTAAAAGGATATTGAGTTTTCAAAGCCAATCTAGGATTGGCGAACTATACTATTTATGCATCATAATATTGATAATGTCAACCTTATGTAATAGTTCAATGGCTTACGACCACTCTATTGGTTAAAATGTATGTATATGGTAGTCCTAATCTGCCTCGTATTCGCATGGAGGCGGTCGAGCTGGTAAAGCGGCCGAGCCTCCGTAGGGCAACTCGCCTCTTTTTATCTTTTCTTTTTATAAAACCCCCACCACGCAGCACGGTAAGGCAGAAATAATAAGTGTTTCTAAAAGTAGCCTTTAAACCTTCTTTTAATTTCCGAGAACTTTTGTTTTTTAAAATTAAACCTATAACCGGGCCTATCGTTCAAACTTTTTAACAATCCGCAAAAATCCTTGTCATTCAAAAATCCCAGGCCTATTTCCCGGCATACCTGCTTGATTTTTTTGTTTGCTTTGGCAACTAAGCTGCGGCTTGCTCCAATCTCGGCTTCAAAGTAATAACCCCAGCCGGGGACCCTCACTAAAGCGAACTCAATTCCTTTGTATAAATAAAGGTTTGCTTTTACTGCCTGCAATACTCCGTGATAAAAACCCAATATCATCAGAAATTCGATCATCTCCTCGAATTTTTTGGAATCTATAGGAAACAAGAACTCTTTTCTGGCGTCGTTTCCGCTCCACCGTCCGTGCTTTAAAACCAACTCCGCTTTTTTATTAGTAATCCTCACTTTTAAATCTATGGGGCTCCTATTCAGTTTAAAAGTTTCTTTGCCCCGCGACGGCGAATAAATCACGGAAAACCTGTCTATCTTCCCGAGATATTTTCCGTTTTTTCTAAAGAAGCGATTTAGTTCGTTAAACCGGCTTTTCGTCAGAATTCCTCTGTATTCAACTTCGATTTTTGCCATAATAACTTACAGATATAAAAGCATTATAACCTCACCTAATAATTTTCCTTTATATTGAATCTGTTTTGGAATCCGTGCTACCTCTTTAAAGCCCACTTTTTTATAAAGACCCATCGCCGGCTTATTATTCGGAAATACGCTTAATTTAATGACTTTTGGTTTGGGTCTTAATTCTTTTTTGGCTAATTTTAAAATCTCGTATATAAGGTATTTGCCCAATCCGATGCCCCTGTATCCTTTTTTTATGGTAATGCCGAAATTTCCTACATGGGCTTCTCTCCATTTCCCCAGGTCAATACCCGTGCTTCCAATAATTTTATTGCCACATTCTGCAACCAAGAAAACTTCTTTACGGTTTTTTATTGCTTTAAGCTTTTCCACCAGCCATTGTTTTTCTTCTCTAAGGGTTTTTTCTTTATTTATCGAAATTTTAGCCTCCTCCAAAATCAAAGAATTAATAAAATCCTGGAACTTTTTGGCGTTCTTAACGTCTCTTAAAAACAACTTTCTTATTATGATTTTATTATCTTTAAAATCCCTAACTGCTATATTATGGCTCATATTTCTATTTTATACTATTGGAAACTATTTTTCACTTCCCACCGCAAAAAAATTGAATTATTAAAAAATAAAAGCTCTATTGTATAGAGCTTTTTTTGTTTCTATTGTACGTCCACAACTTCAAGGGTCCTATCGCGAAAGGTAACCTTATCGCCTTTTTCTTTACCCCTAAGGGCCTGCGCCAGAGGACCTTCCTCGGAAATAGAAAGAACCTCTATGCCATCGGCTTCGAACCAATCCCCGCCACCTTCCGGTATAAGAAGATAGAAGGATTGTTCCCCGGTTTTTTTGTTCATTAGTACAAAGAAACTGCCAACAAAAATACTGGTAAAGGAAGCTTGAGGAACGGCCTTGAACATACCGAGCGATCTCTCAGCATCGATAAGGCGTCTTTCGTGTTCAAGGGCCAAGTTACTGTGTTGAAATCTAGACGTATCAGAATGAGAAACATTGCTTCCCGGAGCATCAATAACATCTTGCCTTATGCTTTCTAGCGCTTGTTGTAAACCTTTGATATTTTCCTCTTTTGTCCGAATATACGCCTCAACAACAGTCTTCTTTTTCATCTTCTCTCCTCCTTTAAGCCGTGTTTTCAATTTAAAAAAGACCTACAAAAATTATATATAAAATTTGGCGGTTGTCAACCTATTTTGTGGCGAAGATGGCATTAAAGCTAAAATTAGTCTATCATTTTCTTCTTGACATAATAAAATGTTTCATTAGTATTAAAAGAGAACATTCAAAACAGTATCAGTCGTCTTTGGTTATATAAGGAAGAAAGAGAGGAAAAAATATGAATAGTTCACTAATACAACAGGTAAGAAAGAAATTGGACAATAATGGCAAGGGGATCCCTATTTTGGTAATTTTAGTCGGCGAGTCTGGCGCCGGAAAGACAACTTTTACCAAAATGATGGATTGCGCCGGAAATTGGTTTGAATCTAGTCGGGCGATGGCAGAAGCGCTGCGCCTAAAAGGAGAACCGGTAAATCATGACACTGTCCATTCTTTTGCCAACAAGGCTTATGGAGAAAATCCTTGCTGGCAAGTCCCTAAAATACTTGACGCTCTAAATAAGAAGAAGTTTCTTATCCTCGACGGTCCAAGGAGAATCGAAGAGGTAAGGGCTCTGTTAAAGACTCACCCACGAACGCTTGTAATTAGAATACTAACCTCGCAAGACGAAACAAGATTTGGAAGACTATGCCAACGGGATAAAATCAATCTTGAAGGTTTCAAAAGGGTTGTAAAAGATGAATCCGCAGAAACAGACCTGCGCCAGCTTCTCGCCCTAGCGGATTTAACGATAACCAATGACGGTACTATTGAAGACACAAAAAAAACTGCCCTGAAATTAAAGGGAATTTTACAAAAGATACAATAATCTCCTATAAACTAAAAGGCCCAATATTTTTAGAAAACATTGGGTCTTTTTTCAATATCAAACCTGTAATGCTAAATCTTAATTAGAAGGTAAGGAATCTACTTCTGTAATTCCGACGTTGTCCGGACCGACAACAACAATTTCCTTACATTTTCTTCTTTCAAAAACTTTTATTGCCTTGTCTTTTTTATCTGGATCCAAAGTAAAAGCAACTAAACTGGGGCCGGCTGAAGTCATCCATCCCCCTTCAATCCCTGCTTCTTTAAGCTCAAATAATATGCCGGCGGCATCACAACGATAAAAAAGCATCTGCATCGCCTTGCCTCCGAATAAAGTATAGTTATAAAAAGCTTCGCCCGCTTTTTTATAATTCTTTGCTACCCAGTATGGCATAATCTCCATGGCAACCCAAAGACAAGACTTCGCTGCATTAATTCTTTCGTTATGCCTTTCCCAGCCCATAATATTTACATCTGTTTCAGAAGCCTCTGGCCCGGCTACTTGTACGTCAGGAGTACCAACGATAAAATATGCATTTTCCGGTATGGGCTCGCAAAATATTTGCTCGCACTCAGACGAGGTAATTACAAACCCTCCATTTTTAATTGTGTTAAAAGATCCGCCAGTTGACGCTCCCGGGAAAAGCTTGTCCTTATCGCTATCGCTTTCTTCAACAAAATTGTAGGCGACTAACTTTCTTAACTCTCTGAAAGTTAAAGGAGAACCAAGAAGATAATTTATTGCATATGCCGTAGTCTCCGCCATAATTGCGCTTGAGCCAAAGCCGACATGACGATAAGGATGCGCAACTGTTTCGATCTCAAAACCGCCCCTATAATCAGTAGCTTGTTTAACTATCAAGGCATAGTGCTTGATAAACTGCGGCCTCTCGCTTTTAATTATTATATCCTGAGAATCTATCAGTTTAACTTTTACCCACGTATACGCGTCGCAGGCAAAAGACATCTCACCAGCCTTGTAATCGTTTTCATCCGTAAATTTCAAAGCAGAATAATCTAACAGTCCGACATCTATTCTACAAGGAGAACGAAAAATAACTTCTTTTTTATCTCCTATTCTTGCCTTAGCAATTGTTTGTGGTTTATAAAACATCTTGCCAGGCTCCAGGGGAGCAGGGTTCCACTCCACCGTATCGTAATGACTTGCTTCAAATTTCATATTTATATTATTTTATTTAAATTCTTCGCTTTTTGGCTTATCGAACTTTTTTGACGCAGAATCATATGTTCTACCTTCGCAATAACCTAACTTTTTTCTGATAACAGATGTTAAGTTTTCGGAGTTATGAAACTTTTCCGCTATGTTCGCTATTTTACAGGCAAAAACAATTACGTCAGCCACTTCGGCCTGGATTTCGTTCCACTTGCTTTCAAGTAAAGCTTTTGCAACTTCGCCAACTTCCTCTGTCAGCTTGCAGACGGCGATCTTGGTGGCGGTTTCTTCTTGTTCTAAAATCCCCTTTTTTTTAACAAAAGACTTTTCCCATTCCTGAATTTCGTCGATTGTTATTTGCGCTCCTTTATCTAATATTTGTTTTTCCATATGTTTTATCAAAAAATTTAATAACCAACATATAATACTTTAACAAGTTAATCATAAAAGTCAAATTAAAAATAAAAAGCTGCTTTTGCGGTTTTGCAGATCTTTGCCAAAAATAAAAAAGCCACTTATGGTGGCTTTTATCTTTAACTTATAAACTTAAATCCTTTGCTATTAAATGAACTAATTCTTCGAACTTAATCGGGCAAATTGCCGAGGATTCCAATGTCGAAATCTGAAAAGAATTTCCTAAAACATATACACGTCTTTTAAATTTCTTTATAGCTTCTAGCTTGCTACTGCAATTAGAGCAACCGGAACTCACTGATATACAGCGACTTATTTTACATTCCAGAAAAAATTTCTTTTGTCTGCACAACTTTACTTCCCACAACAGAAATTCTTCGTACTCTATGTCTACTATTAAGTTATTTACCACGGAAGCAATATTTAACAACTCTCGTAGAAGACCGCACAAAACTTCTGATTTACACTTTCTGCACCCATCTTCAATAATAAAAGACATACGCATATTACCTATCATCATCTCTCTCCTTTCTTTCGCGCTGAATCCTCAACCATCGTCACAATCCCTGATAACTCTTTTTCTATAATGTTAATCTTTCTGCCTAAGCTTAATATTGCACAAATTCGGCCGTTGACTGAAAATTCTTTTACAATCCAGAGTCCTGTTTTTCCTTTTTCTCCGACTAATTCGCAAATAACCTTTGTCTGGCTTAAAAGTGTTCTTAACTCAACTTCCTCCTTCTGATTTACGGGACGGTGAACAAAAACCGTTCCGTCCTTGGCTTTAAAGGAAAATTCTATCATGGCCTTCTCCTTGTTTTTAAGGAACAATTTTAGGAAAACAAAAAACTTCCCATCCCTATGGCATAAATGAATTATGCAACAGGGACGAGAAGTTTAATCTCGCGGTACCACCCCGCTTCCCGGCAATAATTTACCGGGCGCTTCACCGACTCTGCCCCGCGGCTTCATCGATTATCCTATGATTACGGAGGAATCCGGGTTTCCACTGATGCAGAAACCGCCTTACCCTTTAGGGGCTAACCGGGCCCAATCCCCTAAGCTTTTCAGCCGGGGACCCGGTTATAGGCTTTAATGGTTTTCAAGGATATTTTAACTTTAACAAAAGCCAGCAATTTTGTCAACTTAGAAATTTGTAGTATAATTTCATATAAATATGAAAAAGGGAGAAGTAAAAGATTTTATAAACCTTGGGATAGTCGTAAACAATCAAGGCAAGGCGCTGATGATACGCCGCAGAGAAGAAGAGGCCGGCAAAGACGGCTCTGTTTTGCGCTGGGCCTTTCCCGGAGGAAAACAGTTCTTAGAAGAAACCCGCGAACAGTGCGTTGAGAGAGAAGTGCTGTTTGAAACCGGCTATAAGGTAAAATCAACAAGACAGATATCCTTAAGGATGCATCCTCAATTCAAAGTATTGGTTGTTTACCATTTATGCAAGCTTTTGTCGCAAAGACCCACAGCCAAACCAAAAGAGCCCCATGAGGTATCTCAAATAAAATGGGTGGAACCGAAAGAGATAAAAAGCCTGATAACCACAGATCTCGACCAGGCTGTTGCGAGAGAACTCAAGATAAACTAATAAACTGCGTTTTGTAAATGGCGGATATTAGCTTTCTTTGTGTTTAAGTCAGCTCTTCACGTATCCCATAGCTAACGATATTACGAAACATATAGCCATAATTCTGTAGAATCTAGTTATCCTAAATATTTTTTTTAGAATAAGCCATAGAATATATGCCGAGATAAACTCAAATAGAAATATTGTTATATAGGTTACCATATAAATTAATTTATCAACGAACTTCAAAGGATTTTATTGTTTCCTTTTAACCATCAAGCATTGAGTTCTAATTTTTCACGGTCTTAATAAAACCATTTGCTCTTATTTTTCCAACCATTTTTCTTTAGGAATTCCCGACTGTTTAATAATCCCATTTAATGTTCTTGGTTTTATTATTCTGCTTCCATGAAATGGAATACATACCTGTCTTAATACGCCGCTATAATGTCCAATATAAAAAAGATGGCTTCCTTTTGCGTGAGTTTGAGTAAATTTATGTTTTTTTATAAATCTTACAACGTCCTCGGCAGTCCAATTAAAAACATTTCTCATCATAATAAAAAATACCCGCAATCTATTTATGCGGGTATAAGGGCCTCGTTTAAGATTTTTCCGATGTTTAATTCACCGGAAGAAAATATGTTCTTTGATAATTTTTCTTCGTAACGGTTCTGCCACATTTCTTCATATTCCGAACCAGGTTTTTGATTTAATATAATCGGCCGGGCTTTTATTTTTCTAGCTGCTTCGACATATCCAGATAATGCCTCAAAAAGAAGCATATTTGCCTCTTGTGCAGTATCTCCTGATTCCACAATGTTAAATTCCAAGCCTACGGCATACCAAATGTCATTCTCTTTAAAAACAATATATCTAACCTTTCCTTTTTGGAGCGTGTTTTTATACTTCATAATTATGTCTACAAATTCTAACCACGTTTTAATATTAACACCATTTTACACTTTATTCAATTGAGTAAACCAACTGGTAAAGCCACGAGGCGATCTCTCTTCCAGAGTGTAAAAGCGTCTTATGGTGGGATATTCTAAGCTTTGTGTAAAACTGTTTAAAAAAACTAACCGCTCCTGCTTCGTTTCGGCGAGACGCTCGGGCGTGGCGGAATTTTTTCCACACCCCCTTCCGTCGCACCATCGCTTTAAAAGCCACGCTATCCAGGCCAATGAAACTGGCACGCCACAAATTGATTTATTTTAGCACCTCGCGGTATTTATCTCTAACCGTAGACAACAATTCCGGCGAGGTTTTAAAATTGTGATCGGTCTTATAATTATGGCCGTAGAATTTGTCCTCAAACACAATACCCATAAATGTCTTTTGTTTTGCGTAGCGAGGAATAAAGTGACCATGCAAATGTCGCGCTGCATTTCCCAAAAACAAATAATTAAACCAATCGGGTTGAAAAACCTTTTTTGCCGCTTCTTTTAAATCTCGTAAAACAAAAAACAACTCTGTCTGTTCGTTGAACGTTGCGTCTGCTAAGTCAAGAGCGTCCTCGCGCTTACACCACACGACGCAACGCCCCAGATAGCCCTGATTTTCGTGGATATAAATTTCCCAGTATTTATATGTTTTCACTAAATTTTTTGAAAAATCCTCGGCCATAGTTATTTCTGACTCTCGATAAGTTTGGAGGCGAACGGCGAGGCCGCAAGGCAACCTCTTCGGCAAATCTTAAATGGTGGACCTGGCGGGAATTGAACCCACACCTCCGCAATGCGAATGCGGCGTTTTGCCGTTGAACTACAGGCCCAGGGTTATTTTCTAAGCAAAAAAAGCAGTTTCAGGATACGGGTAAAAATAAATACCCCAAGGATTTCTATTGTCAGTATGGAAATATCCCTTAAAGCGCCGACTCTGTATCCTTCAACCGAATAGCTGTAATAGTCGTGGCTGAAAAAGTTAACCACGTAAAGGATGGTCGTCAAAATTATCCAGACATAAACGAAATATTCTCCCTGCCTCCTGATTTTTTTCTCTCCCAACCATCTTATCAACTCTTTATGCAGAGAGTAAATAACCACTACCGCCAGATAAAAAAGATTAATGCGCGCCGGCAGAAAACTTCCTCTGGTAAAAAAATCAGTCACCATTAAAGCCATAACCACCAAGGTAAGCAAAGAACAGACAACGAAAAGATTGTGGTTGATGCTCGACTCGATCTTTCTTATACTGCTTAGCTGTTTTGTATTAGCCATATTTTTGTATTTTATTTTCTAATTTAGCATAACTTTCGAAAAAAGTAAATCAGCTCTTGACAGGGGATTTCGGGTTTGATACACTGACATTACACCTATACCTATGGTCAAGGTATAAAGATAATAAAATAATTAAAAAACACTATGTCCCCTCAAAAACAAAAGACGCTTATCAATTTCAAAAAAGCCCAAAGTTCTATTGCCAAGATAACCGATATGGTTGAAAAAAACATATACTGCATAGACATAATGCAGCAAAACTTGGCCGTTATCGGGCTTTTAAAGTCGGCCCATCAGATGCTTATGGAAAGCCATTTGAATACCTGCTTCAAAAAAGCGATGGCGACAAAAAACGAAAAAAGAAAGCAGGAAATGATAAATGAAATATTAAAGGTAACCAAATTATTCAATAAATAAAAAACATGGAAGATAAAAAAACAAAAGAAGCGGTTTATTATATCAAAGGAATGCACTGCGCTTCCTGCGAGATCATAATCGAAAAAGAAATATTAGGTTTTAAAGGAGTAAAATCAGTGGAAGCGTCAACGAAAAAAGGAGAAGTTGTGATTGAATATGAAAAGGAAAAGCCCCTTGTCGGTAAACTGAACGACATTTTTAAAAAACAGGGGTATTCTTTTTCCGAGAAGCCGTTTGAAGAAAAAAAACCAAAGAAGATAAAAGAAATCCTAATAACAACAGGAATCGCCTTGTTGATAATTGCCGGATTCCTATCTCTGAACAGATTGGGACTATCCGGACTGATTAATGTAAGTTCAAAATCATCTCTGCCTGCTTTCTTTATCTTTGGGATACTGGCAGGAATATCCAGCTGTGCGGCTTTGGTGGGAGGACTTGTGCTCTCAATGTCAAAACAATGGATTGGATTATATCCGGAACGGTCTTCCACCCTCCAAAAGCTTCAGCCTCATGTCCTGTTTAACTCAGGACGGTTAATCTCCTATGCGTTATTGGGGGCGCTTTTGGGAATAATAGGGAGCAAACTGCAAATTTCGCTGACGTTCACGGCGTTTTTGATTATCGGCGTTTCCGTTATGATGATCTTTTTGGCTTTTCAAATGTTGGGGATAAAAGCATTCAGAAAATTTCAGTTTACACTGCCAAAATCCGCTACGAGATATATTGCCAATGAATCCAATTTTAAAGGAAAGTATATGCCGTTCATAATGGGCGCTTTGACCTTTTTCCTTCCGTGCGGGTTCACCATAACCAGCCAAGGAATGGCCTTGCTTTCCGGAAACCCGGTTCAAGGAGGATTGATAATGCTTTTCTTTGCCTTGGGAACCACGCCAACCCTGTTTTTGATCGGGCTCTCTACTATTAAGTTTTCTTCAAAGCCTCATTTAGCTTACAGGTTTTCAATAATTGCAGGAATCCTCGTTTTATTCTTTGCCCTCTTTAATATAAACAACCAGTTGAATGTTTTAGGATATAATAGCTTCAGCGACATAGGCCAGAATCGTGCGCAATCTTCCCAAACCAATAACAAAACTTTTGACAAAGATCTTCCTGCGGTTGTCGACGGAAAACAAATTCTGAAAATGAATGCTTCCGCTGCCGGCTACAAGCCAAACTACTTTAAAGTCAGGGCCGGCATACCCGTAAGGTGGGAAATTACAGACACGGGGACAAGCGGCTGCACTAATGCCATCATTTCAAAAAGCTTGTTTGAGGGACAAATCGAGTTAACCCCCGGAAAGGTTTCGATTAAAGAGTTCACTCCGAAAACTCCCGGAAAATACAAATTTACCTGCTGGATGGGAATGGTTTCTGGGATTATAGAAGTAGTAAACGACAACGGAACAGCGATAAATACGCCTGCCGCATCTGCCTCCGACGGACTGAACATTGATGGCAACGACATTATTCCGTCTGGAGCAAGTGGGTGCGGATGCGGGTCAAAATAGAAAATTAAGAATCAAATAAGTTTCTACAAAAAACATGGAAAACAGGATCACCAAAAATACGACAATAAAAAAGATATTAAAGATGAAAAACGGAGAAGAAATATTGACGAAGTACAACCTCCCTTGCCTTTCCTGCCCTATGGCCGCTCTTGAAATAGACAAATTGGAAATCGGCCAAGTGGCGGAAATGTACGGCATTGACGCCGATAAATTAATAAAAGAATTAAATAAAAACCAGGATAAATGACTAAAAAAATAATCTTAAGAGTTTCGGGAATGCACTGCAATTCCTGCGTAGTAAACATTGAAGATGCTTTACGGAAACAAAAGGGTATTATTTCCGCAAATATCAATTTCGCCTCAGAAAAGGCGCATTTGGAGTTTAATCCGAACGAAACAAATATCGAAGACATAAAAAAAACAGTGAAGAAAGCCGGATACGACACAATCGAAGAAAGAACCGGAGAAGACATGAATCACCACGCAGAGCACGGCTATAGCAGAAACAACAACACAAAAAAGCTAAAAAAAAGGTTTATTCTTTCTTTGCTCTTCGGACTGCCCATCATCTATATGGTAATGGGCGGAATGCTTTCTTTGCCTATACCCGAGTTTTTTAAGATCTATGGTATTTACATACAGTTTGCGTTAGCAACCGCCGTGATTTTGGCCTGCCTGAATATCTGGGTTTCTGGAGTTTTAAGTCTTAAACGACTGAAACCAAATATGGATTCCCTTATCTTCATCGGCACCGCCACTGCTTATGTTTACAGCGTGGCAATTTCCATATCTTATTTACTCGGCAGCGGGGCGGACGGTAAAATGAGCATGGAAAATCTGTATTATGAAAGCGCGGCCTTTATCCTCATATTCATTTCTTTGGGAAAATATCTCGAAGCCGTTACAAAAGGAAAAACGTCGCAAGCCATAAAAAAACTGATAGGACTCCAGCCCAAAGAAGCGACCGTCATTAAAAACGGGCAGGAAACCAAGGTCCTAATCGAAAACGTCAATGTCGGAGATGTAATTCTGGTAAAGCCAGGAGAGAAAATCCCGGTTGACGGAGTCGTCATAGACGGATACTCCGGAGTTGACGAAAAGGCGATAACCGGGGAAAGCATACCTGTTGAAAAAAAAGAAGGAGACGGAGTCATCGGCGCCACTATAAACAAAACGGGCGTCCTGAAGTTTCGGGCAACGAGAGTGGGCAAAGACACGATGCTTGCCCAGATAGTGAAAATAGTGGAAGAGGCAATGGGATCCAAAGCCCCGATCCAACTATTAGCCGACAAGGTTTCTTTTTACTTCACCCCAGCCGTGCTCTTGATCGCCTTGTTGTCTTTCGGTATTTGGTTGGTCTTTATGCAGTCGTTCGCATTCGCTTTAACCGTCTTTGTCTCGGTTTTGATTATCGCCTGCCCCTGCGCCCTGGGACTGGCTACTCCGACCGCAGTCATGATGGGCACGGGGCTGGCCGCCCAAAAAGGCATTTTAATAAAAAACGGCAAAGCGCTGGAAATCGCCAAAGATTTAAACGTAGTCATATTCGATAAAACGGGCACTTTGACCAAAGGCGAACCTGTCGTGACTGATATAATAAACCTGTCTTCTGTAAATTTGTTGCAGATTGCGGCTTCGGTTGAAAAAAACTCAGAGCATCCTTTGGCCCAGGCGATCGTCCAGAAAGCCCAGAAAGAAAAAATGGAATTATCCGATGTCAAAAACTTCAAAGCAATCCCCGGAAAGGGAGTCGAGGCGGTTTTCCAGGGAAAAAAGATTTTACTGGGAACGAGAGCCTTGATGACCGAGAATAAAATAGACCCCGCTTTAATAGAAGAAAAAATGGCTGTTCTGGAAAATCAAGGAAAAACAGCCATGATCTTGGCGCAAGAAAATGAAATTTTAGGCATTATCGCCGTAGCCGACACCTTAAAAGAATATTCCAAAGAAGCCGTGGAAAAGCTTCACAAAATGGGCAAAAAAGTCGCGATAATAACAGGAGACAACAAAAGAGTCGGAGAAGCCATAGCTAAAGAATTGGGGATAGACAGGGTGCTGGCGGAAGTCCTGCCCCAAGGAAAATCAGCCGAAGTTAAAAAACTTCAGGAAGAAGGAAATATCGTGGCAATGGTTGGAGACGGCATAAACGACGCTCCGGCTCTGGCGCAGGCCGATCTGGGAATCGCTTTGGGGTCCGGCACCGACGTGGCGATGGAAACCGGCGAGATCGTTTTAATCAAAGACGACTTACGGGACGTTGTTTCGGCAATCGACCTGAGCAAATATACTTTGAGTAAAATAAAACAAAACCTCTTTTGGGCTTTCTTCTACAATACTGTCGGCATTCCGGTCGCGGCCGGCGTTCTCTATCCTATTACCGGCTGGCTGTTAAATCCCGCGATTGCCGCGGCAGCCATGGCGTTTTCTTCGGTAAGCGTCGTCTTAAACGCCCTGTCGATGAAATTGTATAGAAAATAATCGGGGTATCAAGATTTGAACTCTAATTACATCTCCCATTGTGGTATAATAAATTTAGAATACCATGTTTTTTATTTTGATTTTTATAATAATACATGAATCTTAAAAAAGTTTTTTGTGTAAACTGTAAAAAGGCGATTTATCGATCAAAAGGCCGCATCAATGAAAACCTTAAGTTTGGATATAAATTCTATTGTTCGAGAAAATGTCTATCTTTCAAAAAAACAAAGCAAAAATGGTTTATTTGTGAAAATTGTGGTAAATCGTTTCGACGAGAACCGAGCCAAACCTCTCCGCATAACTATTGCTCCAAATCTTGCGCCGCTAAGATTAATAACAAAAAATATCAAAAAAGAAAGACAGAGTTCAAAATTTGTATCAAATGTGGCAAAAAATTTAAAAGAAGTATTGGAAATTTAAAATATTGTTCTGTTAAGTGTAGAAGAGAAACTGAACAAAAATCAGTTCAAGAAATTTTAGAAATTATCAAATTAAAAGCACGGGGATTAAAGAGGACTCCGGCCAAAAGAGAATTGGAAAAAATCAATGATGCCTGTATTAAAATTTTTGGCTCTTGGAATAACGCCATTGCCGCCGCAGGACTACACCCCCATCGCTCTCACAGTCAACGAATGTATAAACGTATAAATACCAAAGCTCTTGATGGACATTTATGCGATTCCGTTTCCGAGGCCATTGTTGATAATTGGCTTACGAAAAATAAGATACCCCATAAAAGGAATGTTTTTTATCCAAATACAAATTATAAGGCAGATTGGGAAATTAAATGCGGAAAAAATAACACAATGGTTGAATATTTTGGCCTTGCAAAAGACAGCCCTCGCTACGATAGGACTATAAGGGAAAAGAAGGCGCTTTGCCGTAAATATGAAATTAGTCTAATTGCTATTTATCCCTGGGATCTTTATCCGAAAAACCGCCTTAATAAAAAATTAAGGAATATTCTCAAAAAATAAATAACAATTACGTAATTAATTGTCGGGGTGAGAGGATTCGCACCTCTGATTTCCGACTCCCGAAGTCGGCGTCATAGCTGCTAGACCACACCCCGTAAAAACTAACTAACCCAATATTTCTTTTTTGTCATTTCGTCCGTTTTGGTTTCAACCGATTCTTTTTCTTTCTTTGATTTTTCCGCCAATTTCTTCAACTCGGCTTCCGACAATCTTCCCAACCTCTTAACTTCTTTTTGCAGGAAATCTTTTTTATTCTTTTTAGGATCTAAAAGCACGTAGCCAAGCAGAATATCAAGAATCTGGCCCACTTTCGGGCCCGGCTCTATTCCTAAAACCTTCATAATATCGTTTCCGCTCAGCTTTAACATTTTGGCGGAAATAGGATCTCTCCCCACCTTTTCAATAACGTATTTTAAATGACGGAGCTTGTATGGCTCGGCTTTCGGAACTCCGGAGCCGATCCTGTCTGCCATTCTCACCTGCAAGAGCTCTTCCATATTTTCAATGCCTGCGTTGCGCACCAATCTGCGCACAGAGGCTTCGGAAACCTCTCCGGCATTATAGTAAAAAAGGTGATAACGGACAAGCTTTACAACTTTTTCTATGTCTTTTTTTGGAAACTTCAGCCTTTCTAATATTTGACGGGTCATTCTGGCGCCGATAATCTCATGGCTGTAAAAAGTGGCGCTGGGCCCTTCTCCTCTTTTCGACCTCGGTTTTCCGATGTCGTGGAACAAGGCGGCCAGCCTGACATATTTGTTGAATTTCTTTTGGACGGCGTATTTAAATGACAGCAAAGAATGCTGGTAGCAATCGTAAATATGGTGCTTGTTCTGGCTTATCTTATACCCCTCCTCCAGCTCGGGAACGATGTGTTTTAACAAAAAAAACTCCCTCAAAAGCTCTATGCCGTCTGCGGCTTTGTCCGCCATAACTATTTTTAGGAACTCATCCCTCACCCTTTCTTTGGAAATAGCGGCCAATAAAGAAGAATTTTTCTTTATCGCTGCAGCGGTTTTTAAATCTATCTTTAAATCAAGCGTCGTGGCAAACCTTACAGCTCTCATCATCCTTAAAGCGTCCTCCGAAAAACGTTCTTCCGGATCTCCTACGGCCCGGATAACATTTTCTTTTAAGTCCTCCTGCCCGCCGAAAGGATCGACAATATCGTAATTTTCGCGTTTTGCGCTTTTAACTTTGCGCTCCGTCAACGCTATGGCGTTGATTGTAAAATCCCTCCTTTTTAAATCTTCTTCGAGGGTTTTGGCAAAATTGATTTCGTCTGGATGGCGCTTATCGCTATATTTGGATTCGGAGCGGTAAGTCGTTATCTCTATTTCCTTTAATCTTGGATTTTTACTGGCGGTTTGGACGGTAACGGTCAAAAACTTGTTTTCGTAAAAACTTTTTTTAAATACCCCCACAATCTGCTCTGGTTTGGCGTTTGTCGTTATATCCCAATCTTCGGGTTCTTTGCCCCGCAGCAAATCCCGTACGCATCCGCCCACGACATAGGCGTCAAAACCCCGCTTTTCCAGCTTATCTACGACAGATTTTACTTCTTTTGGAATAATCATAAACTTTTTCTCATCTTATATTATAAATTGATTTTATTCAATTTTTGATATAAAGTTTATATAAACAGACTGCCCCCGTAGCTCAATGGACAGAGTAC